>JAESGH010000115.1_pt1 | contig 253490 bp, 199 predicted proteins | sample 9269641 | NCBI WGS metagenome assembly JAESGH01 (sample SAMN14515345, study PRJNA621665) | algae metagenome | isolation source: Phormidium tanganyikae FI6-MK23 and co-occurring heterotrophs from granitic... | place: USA: Fort Irwin, California | collected 1998-05-24
ACGGGAATTTTACCTTAGAAGAATAGAGATGGGTAAAAGCAAAATGAGCACAATTAATATAGTGAGAAATAAAATATTATATAGAATGTTTGCCGTTGTAAAACGACAATCATTATTTATAGACAACTATTTACAAGCCGCATAAAAAGTATTTTTGGATAATAATTGATCTTAGAATACGCAAAGGAGCAAAGAATTACAGTATATAAAAGAAAAAATTCAAATAGCTGGCAGGGGTAATTCTGTTGTGATTATAACTGAATTCGCTCTTAAAGAAATGCAACCCTGCAAAATTTATAACTAAGCAAAATATCGAAATCGATTAAACAAACGAGTTGCCATTAAAATTATTCCATTGCCTTTCCTCTGCGCCCTTTGCTCCTTCGCGCAGCTGCCGCAGGCAGCGTCTCTGCGTGAAATAAATCTCCGCGCGAAATTCTAACTGAAACTTTTCGTGAAATAAACTTCCTCGTGAAATTCTAACTGAAACTTTGAGTGAAATAAACCTCCGCGTGAATTCTCCCTCAACCTTGCGTGAAATAAATCTCCCTGTGAAAACGCAACTCTTATCTCTGGCTCGCAATAATCAAATTCAGATCCGTATACTTCAGATCAAACCGCTGGCTCAAACTGAAACTTGTAAGCGCCCCCTTGAACAAATAGATCCCGCTTCTCAGATGCACTTTATGCCAGATCAGTTTTTCCATTCCTCCCTCATCCCCTGCTTCCAGCAATAAAGGCATCAATACATTACTGATCGCCTGGGAAGCTGTTCGTGCAAACCCTGAAGGAATATTCGGAACACAATAATGAATCACTCCATACTTCATAAAAATAGGATGCTCATGCGTGGTGATCTCAGCCGTTTCAAAACATCCTCCCCTGTCGACACTCACATCAATGATCACTGAACCCGGACGCATATTGCTGACCATTTCTTCAGTAACCACCATCGGTGTTCTTGCTCCCTGGCTGGTCAATGCTCCTACCGCTACTTCGCAGGTCTTTAATTGTTTCGCAAGAATTCTTGGTTCAAGCACAGAAGTCCATAACCTGTGACCAATATTATTCTGAAGTCTCTTTAATTTATAAACACTGTTATCAAAAACTTTTACGGAAGCACCCAGTGCGAGGGCTGCTCTCGCTGCATATTCTCCGACGATCCCTGCTCCGATAATGATGACCTTGGTTGGCGGAATACCAGAGATTCCTCCCAGTAAAACTCCCTTTCCATGATTTGAGGAACTGAGGTACTGTGCTGCAATCAGCATCACCGCACTTCCCGCAATTTCACTCATACTTCTGAGAATAGGATAGGTACCGCTATCATCCTTCAAGGTTTCAAAGGATACACCGGTAATCTTTTTCTCCATCATCTTCTCCAACAAATCGGCTTTCATTACCGACATATGAATGGGAGAAAATATCTGTTGATTATATTGTAAGTAAGGAAGATCTTCTTCCACTACAGGTGCTGATTTTACAAGAATCGGTGCTTTGAAAACTTCAGCCTTATCGTAAACAATCCTTGCACCTGCATCAGCATATTCTTTATCGCGATAGTGAGTGGCCTCACCCGCATTGTGTTCGATCACCACTTCATGTCCATTACTAACCAGAACTCCCACCGCATCAGGTGTTAGCGCTACCCTGTTTTCCTGGAATGCAGTTTCTTTTGGAATCCCAATATGCAACTGCGCTCCCTTTGGTTTGATATCTAACTTTTCTTCTAAAGTTTCATAACTAAAGGAAGTACTGATAACCGGTTTCTGGTGCGACATTCGACTTGTTTAAACGGCCCACAAATTACAATAAATTTACGGATGCAATCAGGCAATAGGTTGACTCTCTTCAAGTAACCTGCTATCCTCACTTAAAACCTCCAGTTTGAGCCAGCAGGTATCATCAGGAAAGATAAACGGCGTACGTTCCGGCCACTCCACAAAACATACTGCACCGGAATTCACAATATCCTCAACACCCGCATGCATTGCCTCCAGTTCATCCTTTAAACGGTACAGGTCGATATGATAAACAGGCCCCGATGGTGACCGGTATTCATTTATGATTGAAAAGGTAGGACTGCTCATGGTATCCTGAACACCATACTCATGGCAAAGAGCGGTGATAAACGTAGTTTTGCCCGCACCCATCTGTCCGGTAAATGCAAATACTTTTTTATCGGGAAACATTTCCCAGAAGGATTTGGCCGCCTGGTTAAGTTCTGATTTTTTAAACTTCAAATGCATGCACAAATATACATGCTGCGATTGAGGCAGCTAAAACATCTGTTTGAGTATACAATATCTTCTTCTGAATCCTGATCTGAGATAACTCCCTATTTTATAATCTGATTTTGATGGGGACCTCCTCTCTTTTTGCAACATCGTAGTAATAATAATCGCCCGACAGGATTTGATATAAAGTAAATTTGCATCCTAGAAATTTTGAAACTATGGATACGGTAAAATGGAAAGTGGAAGGAATGACCTGTGCAAATTGCTCTCTTGCCGTAAGCAAGTACCTGGAAAAGGAAGGCATGGCTGATATCAGGGTCAACATTATAAATGGCGATGTAACATTTGTTCCCGCACCTTCTAAAGAATTAAGCAAGATCAGTAAAGGCATAGAAGGACTGGGCTATTCAGTAATTGATGAATCTGTTGCCACTTCTTCCAAAAAGAAAAAATTCTTCAAAGGACACCTTCAAAGATTTTTGTTCTGCCTCATTTTCACGCTACCGCTTCTTCTGCATATGTTCGACAGGTGGATACCTATTCACTGGTTGATGAATCCATGGATCCAGCTTGCGCTTGCGACTCCTGTTTATATCGTAGGAATGGATTTCTTCGGAAGAAGCGCGATCAAATCGATCAGGAACGGCATGCCTAATATGAATGTGCTGGTTGCCATCGGAGCAACAGCTGCATTTGTATACAGTTTGATAGGAGCCATTTTTAATATGGGTGGCGACTACCTTTTCTTCGAAACATCTGCCACCATCATCACGCTCGTTTTTCTGGGGAATTATCTCGAAGATGCATCCATTCAATCAACACAACGTTCTCTGAATGCATTGGTGAAATCACAAAAAGTGATGGCCAACATGATCGCTTTTGATGAAGACCATCATGAAGTGATTCTTCCGGTTGAAAACAATGCATTAAGACATGGTGATCTCATCCTTATCAAAACAGGTGAACAGGTTCCTGCAGATTGTAAAATTCTTTCCGGATCCGCAAGTGTGAACGAATCCCTGATCACCGGTGAAAGTATCCCGGTTGAAAAGAAATCAAAGGACACGCTCATTGGAGGAAGTCTGATCGCTGAGGGCAATGTGAAAGCAATGGTAACAGCGGAGGCAAAAGATTCCGTACTATCAAATATCATCAACCTGGTTAAACAGGCGCAGGGTGAAAAACCGCCGGTTCAACAAATGGCGGATAAGATCAGTGCGATCTTTGTTCCGGTTGTCCTTGGTATTGCGGCCATCACTTTTATTGCAAACTGGATCTTCCTCGGCGAATTTACCCCTGCACTTATGCGCACCATTGCAGTACTTGTAATTGCCTGTCCCTGCGCAATGGGTCTCGCTACTCCGGCCGCCATAGCTGTAGGTTTGGGAAGAGCAGCAAGAAATGGAATGCTGTTTCGGAATGCAAAGAGCCTTGAACTTTTTAAAGATATCAAACAGGTAGTTTTTGATAAAACCGGCACACTTACAACAGGCTCCTTCAAAATTGCTGATTTCATATTGCTGGATGAAAAGATCAGTGAAGGTGAATTCAAAAAAATCATCTTCTCTCTTGAAAAATATTCCAATCATCCTATTGCGAAAGCCATTGCATCAGAATGGAAAACAAAGGATGATATCAGATGGTCGAAGCATGAAGAGATCAGGGGAATCGGAATGAAAGGAATCACCCGTGATGGCGATGAATACATTACAGGATCCTACCAGGTTGCTGCATCTTTTACCCGCGACGACAGTCACAACGTTTACATTATAAAGAATGGAAACTATATTGGCTGGATCGATGTGGAAGACGAACTAAGAATGGAAGCGTTGACCGTAGTGCAATACCTCAAAAAGAAAAACATCAGGACCATCCTTTTAAGTGGTGACCGCAAACAGAAATGCCAGGTGATCGCTGATAAACTTGGTATCGACGAAGTGATGGCAGAGCAAAGTCCTGACCAGAAAATGGAAACCATTGAACGACTCACTTCGATGGCTCCAACAGTGATGGTCGGCGATGGCATCAATGATGCTCCTGCACTCGCAAAAGCAACAATTGGTATCTCCTTAAGTGAAGCATCACAACTTGCCATGCAGACTGCTGACGTGGTTTTGATGAACAACGGATTGAAAAATCTTCCTACAGCATTAGGTCTTGGCAGGCATACTTTCCTTACCATAAAACAAAACCTGTTCTGGGCATTTTTCTATAACATTGTTGCGATACCGGTTGCGGCATTCGGTTTACTCACTCCAACATTTGGTGCACTCGTGATGGGATTGAGTGACGTAGTGCTTGCTGCGAATTCAGTGAGATTGTATGTTAAGAAAGTAGATTAAGCTGCGCGATATTCATTCCATATTAAAGTCGTATTGGGGACACAGTTCCTTCCGTCCATTACAGGAAGATATTATCCGTTCTGTATTGAATGGAAAGGATACACTTGCATTACTTCCAACAGGCGGAGGTAAATCAATTTGTTTCCAGGTGCCTGCTATGGCTATGGAAGGACTCTGCCTGGTCATCAGTCCGCTCATAGCCCTTATGAAAGACCAGGTCGAAAATCTCCGTAAAAAGAATATCACTGCATTTGCAATTTATTCCGGAATGACAAGAAAAGAAGTGATCAGTACACTTGACCTTGCCGCGAACAGTAACTGCAAATTTTTATACGTATCTCCGGAGCGACTGGAAACAAAACTGTTTCATGAATATTTACCTGCGTTAGGAATTTCATTGATAGCAGTAGATGAATCACATTGTGTTTCTCAATGGGGATATGATTTTCGTCCCCCGTATTTAAGGATCTCCAATTTACGTGAAGAACTTCCGGGCATACCAGTGCTGGCATTAACCGCTTCAGCAACTCCTCTTGTACAAAAAGATATCTGTGAAAAGCTAAGTATGGATAAGCCGGCGATTTTCCGGCAGTCGTTTGCACGTCCGAATCTTTCTTATAGTGCTTTTGAAGAAAGTTCAAAAATCAATAAGCTGCTTGATATTCTGAAAAAGGTTCCTGGAACCGGAATCGTTTATTGCAGAAGCAGGAGAAAAACAAAAGAGATCAGTGACCTTTTAAAGATGCACGGAATTGATGCAGATTTTTATCATGCAGGATTAAGTTCTGCTGAGAGAAGTCAGAAGCAGGAAGACTGGATCAAAAATAAGATCCGTGTGATCGTTTGCACCAATGCATTTGGAATGGGCATCGACAAACCGGATGTAAGGATCGTTGTGCATGTAGATGTACCCGATTGCCTCGAGAATTATTACCAGGAAGCAGGAAGAGCAGGAAGGGACGGAAATAAATCGTACGCGGTATTATTATACAGTGAAGAAGAACTGTTGGACCTGAGAAAAAATATTGATGCAAAGTATCCTTCACAGGAAACGATCAGGAAGGTGTTACAATATCTTGTAAATGAATTTCAATTGCCGGCAGGAACAGGCGCAGGACAATCATTTGATTTTGATCTGCAGGGCTTTATCCGGAAAAACAAACTGGAATCCATTTCTGCAATTTCATCTTTAAAAGCACTTGAACAGGAAGGATTATTAGGTTATAGTGAACAGGTGTTTCTTTCCTCCAGGATTCAGTTTGTTTCTGCAAGAGAAAGAATTCATGAATTTGAAAAAACGGAATCGGAACTTGATTCTCTGGTAAAAATACTTTTAAGAACTTATGAAGGAATCTTCGACCAGGCAGTTCCGGTTAATGAAAAATTCATTGCATCACTATTAAAAAAGGATGTTGCTCAGGTAATCGCCCAATTGAAAGTATTACATAATTCAGCCATCATTGAATACACTCCCCAGAAAGATAATCCACAGGTCTTTTTTCTAGCCGATAGGCCCGTGGTAGCTGAATTCCATGTCAATATGAAGCATTTCAATAAAAGAAAGGAATTACATATTGAACGGATTCAAAAGATGATTGAATTTGTAAGATCCTCTGAATGCAGAAGTACGATCATCGGAGAATATTTCGGCGACAAGGGAATAAAAGATTGCGGAGTATGTGATAATTGTCTGAAGAAAAAGAGAAACGAATTAAGTTCTGAAGAATTTGAACGGATAGGGAAAAATATAAAGGAAATTCTGACCAAGGGGCCTGTCAGCACTGATGATCTGTATGCATCTTTAGGGAGTATACAAAAAGAAAAAATCTCAACAGTATTGAGATTTTTTCAAAGTGAAAATAGGATAAGGCTTACTAAATATGGTATGGTTGAATCAGTAAAATAAAGGATTCAGTTTTCGTATGGTTTATCAAAAAAATAAAGGATCAATTGTCTAATGAGAGAATCAAATAATTAAAGGATACAGTTCCCATTAGGTTGATCAGTAAGATATAGGATTCGAAACTTTTATAATCAGATCAAAATAAAATTAGAAACAAAAATAAAATGACTGAACAGATAAGCGGGTTCAGTCATTTTATTTTTATTCATTATTGTTGTCCATCTGTATGAACTACGAATTGTACTTTACCATCAGCAGACAGTACACCTACAATTTTCTGATTTTTATTCAGTAAACTTTTTTCAGTGAATACTGAAGCGAGTTTATCTGCAGCAGCTTTTGCAACTGCGTTTGCTTCGAGTGCTGCCTTAAGTTGATCAACAGAACCTGCGTCCAGTACGCTTTGTACGGGAACAAAATGATCCTGGGAAAGCGCAGAAAAATCTACTTTATCATTACCAACTGTAATTGAAGAATCAGCTACAACTGTTTGTTCCAGATTCTTCACTATCGTTTGTACGTCAGTAGTTTTCTTTTCCTGTGCAGACGCTGTGTTAATCCCTGCAACTCCTGCGACCATTAGCATGAATGCCATCATTAATCCTTTCATAACTGTGTTTTCTTTAAATGGTTAAAAGTAACTTGGGCGCCCGATCCCTATTAAACAAGACGCGTGCCATTTAATAAACAACAGTAAAAAAATTAAAACCAGGATGATTTTTTCCTGGCAGAACTTCTTCTTGCTCCTAAACCTAATGCACCTAACAAAGTTCTTGTAATAACATTTGCAGCAGTTCTTCCGACTTGTCTTGAAACGCTTGAATCCAGAATAGTTTCAAGCGTTGATTTTTCTTTTCTTGCAGACCCTGTTTGTCTTGCAGGCTTTTGTAATTCCTCTTCTTTTGCTGATGCCACTTCAATTCTTTTAGTAAGAATTTCATGTGCACTTTCGGAATCAATATCCTGGTCGTATTTTCTTACCAGTTTTGAAGACGATGTAAGGGCACCGATTTCATCATCGGTCAATGTATCCATTCGCGTAGTTGGCGGAACAAGTAACGTATGTACAAGCGGTGTAGGAATTCCTTTTTCGTTTAATCCTGTAATCAATGCTTCACCTGTACCAACTTCGGTGATCAGTTCATCCACTTTATAAAATTCCGTTTCAGGATAATTCTCTGCAGCTGTCTTGATTACTTTTCTATCAGCTGCTGTGAATGCTCTTAATGCATGTTGCACTTTCAAACCAAGTTGTGATAAAACTGCTGCAGGAACATCCTGCGGATTTTGTGTACAGAAAAATATTCCAACTCCTTTTGATCTTATTAATTTGATAACTGTTTCTATCTGTCGTAATAAAGCATCCGTTGCTTCCTGGAAAACAAGATGCGCTTCATCAATAAATAGGATCAGTTTTGGTTTATCCATATCACCTTCTTCCGGCAATGTTGCATACAACTCTGCAAGAAGGCTCAACATAAACGTGGAGAAAAGTTTTGGCCTTGTCTGCATATCGGTAACACGCAAAATATTGATCACTCCTCTTCCATCGTCACCAATTCGCATAAGATCATTCACATCAAAAGATGGTTCACCAAAAAACTGGTCGGCACCCTGCTGCTGCAATTCGATCACTTTTCGAAGAATAGTTCCTGTACTCGAAGTGGAGATCTTTCCATACTGTTTTTCTATCTCAGCTTTTCCTTCATTGCTCACAAACTGCAGAACTTTTATAAAATCTTTGAGGTCCAGTAATGGCAGCTGGTTATCATCACAATATTTAAAGATCATTGCCACAACACCTTCCTGCGTATCATTCAGTCCAAGGATTTTTGAAATCAGTACCGGGCCAAATTCAATTACTGTTGCGCGCATTCTTGCTCCTGGTTCATTACTGATGGTCAGTAACTCTACAGGAAATTTTCCAGGATGAAATTCCATCCCGATCTTTTTGATGCGGTCTTCAATATGAATGTTTGTAGCACCCGGCATAGCAATCCCACTGAGGTCTCCTTTGATATCCATCATCAATACAGGAACACTTGCATTACTCAATGCTTCACCCAACACCTGGAGCGTTTTGGTTTTACCCGTTCCGGTTGCACCGGCAATCAGTCCATGACGATTCATCGTTTTCAATGGAATGCGTACCTGCACATTTTCCTGTGCCTGCTTGTCGAGCATTGCAGCACCCAGTAAAATTGATTCTCCTTTAAATGTGTATCCTTTCTGAATGGCTTCTATAAAAGTTTCCTGTGCGGACATAGTAATAAGTTATGATGTTAAGATAGGGAAATGAAGATTGATTTCCATTTCCGAAGGATCGTGGTAAGGCTATAATCCTGAAAAGGCCAAGACATGAACAGAGGACACTTGACGTGCACCCGCTTTTCTTCGAGAATCACAGCTCCTCTTCCCTCTCCAGCATCAGTATCGCCGACTGCGGAACGATGAAATATTTCTCTCCTTCATACATCACTTCCGTAGCACCGCTCAGCAGGAAGATCGCAAGATCTCCTTCCCTGGCCTGCAGTGGCACATATTTTACTTGTTCTTCTTCGGATTTCCAGGGCTCACTGTCGACGGGCATCGGGATCGCATAACCGGGACCGGCCTTGATCACTATTCCCTGTTGAACCTTTTCTTTTTCCTGGACACCGGGAGGAAGGTACAATCCACTGGCAGTTCTTTCATGTGCGGAGGAAGGACGAATCAGTAAACGATCGCCAATCACAACAAGCTTTTTGAATTTGTTTTCTGTTGTTAGTCTCATGGTATATATTCTGAAAAATTACAGATGCAAAATTCTGAGTTACAGTGTAATTAACAAAAAATTACGGCTGTATGGCAGTTACAGGATTAATGAATTAACTTTAATCCTGTATGTTTATTTCAATGTTTATCTTGAATAATTAAATTAATAGTCATGGAAGGTAAGAAAGCTAAAATCTTATTATGCGAGGACGATCAGAATCTGGGAATGGTCTTGAAGAATTACCTTGAATTGAATGATTTTGATGTTACACTGGAAAGGGACGGCCGACTGGGTCTTGCCGCTTTTCAAAGACAAAAATTCGACCTTTGTCTGCTTGATATCATGATGCCAAATATGGATGGCTTCACACTTGCGGAAGAAATCAGGGATGTAGATCCTGATATTCCTTTATTCTTTCTGAGTGCTAAAACAATGAAAGAAGATATTATACAGGGATATAAACTTGGTGCGGATGATTATATCACCAAACCTTTTGATAGCGAAGTTCTTTTGCTGAAGATCAAAGCGATCCTGAAAAGAAATGAAGAACTGAATAAGGAAGCTGAAAATAAGGAGTTTGACCTTGGCAGTTACCATTTCAATCCGAAACTTCGTGAACTGAGCCATAGCGGAAAGATGCAGACACTTTCTCCAAAAGAGAATGAATTACTGAAAATGCTTGCTGAGCACATGAACGATCTTTTGCCAAGAGAAAAAGCCCTGAAAAAGATCTGGGGTAGTGACACCTATTTCAATGGCAGAAGTATGGACGTATACATCGCGAAACTCCGTAAATATTTAAAGGAAGATGGAAACATCGAAATCGTAAATATTCATGGAAACGGTTTCAGACTGGTAGTTCCGGCAGAAGCATAATGACGCGTTGAAACTTATAATCCATCGGTGCCTGGTTACTTACAGTGAAATTTATTTCATCAGAAAAAGTAATCCTGTTTAAGACGAAGGATGGATTCATTTGATATAATCAAGGAGGCATGTAAAGTGCCTCCTTTTTGCATAAAAATAAGGAGGCCTGCAGAGTGCCTCCTTATTATTTTGAATATGTATAAGAGATTTCGTTTGCCTCCTTATGAATAATCCCAGTTTGTAATTGCCAACTATTTACCGGCAGAATTAAATATTGAACAACGTCGTTTCAGTCCCGCCGCCATAAGGTTTTCCCAAATGTTCATACGCCTTATAAGTTACTTCTCTCCCCCTCGGTGTTCTTTTCATAAATCCTTCCTGGATTAAGAATGGTTCGTACACTTCCTCCAAAGTTCCGGGCTCCTCACCTACTGCAGTAGCAATGGTTGTCAATCCTACAGGGCCACCTTTGAATTTTTCAATTATCGCAGTCAGGATGCGGTTATCCATTTCATCCAGTCCATGCTCATCTACATTCAAAGCTCGTAAAGCATGCTGAGTGATTCCCAGGTCGATAAGTCCGTTGTGCATTACCATCGCGAAGTCACGAACCCTGCGTAACAGTCCGTTTGCAATCCTTGGAGTTCCTCTTGATCTTCTAGAAATTTCATGTGCAGCATCAGAAGTGATCTTTGAATTCAAAATTCCCGCCGCTCTTTGAATAATGTGATACAACGTTTCCGCAGAATAATATTCCAGTCTTGATTTGATTCCAAACCTTGATAACAATGGCGCTGTCAGTAATCCACTCCGGGTAGTTGCACCAACCAGTGTAAAGGGATTCAGGGTAAGTTGAATGCTTCTTGCATTGGGACCCGAATCGATCATAATATCAATTCTGTAGTCTTCCATTGCAGCATATAAATATTCTTCAACGACCGTACTCAGTCGATGAATCTCATCAATAAATAAAACATCATTGGGTTCAAGATTGGTAAGCAATCCTGCAAGGTCTCCTGGTTTTTCGATTACGGGACCGGATGTTTCTTTGATATTAACGCCCAATTCATTTGCAACGATCCGGCTTAGCGTTGTTTTTCCAAGTCCGGGAGGTCCATGAAACAATACATGGTCGAGTGCTTCACCGCGCATTTTCGCAGCCTTAATAAACACTTTCAGGTTTTCAATGATCCTTTCCTGACCAGCAAACTCACTGATCTCGGAAGGACGAATATTATTTTCAAACTCTTTATCGGCAGAGTTGACTGGTGGCTTCTCATTATTGAGGTTCTGATTCATCATCACCTGCAATTTGATGATTTTCGGTGGTAAAGGGAGAAAAAAGGTTGATATGATTACTAAAGAAAGCGGTTCATGTTCAATACAAGATCGGGATCAGGACAATTATCCAGGTATTTTTCCCTTTCAGAAAATTTACAAACCCCGGGATAATCGCCCAGTTTTAATTCCATATCAACGATCACCTGGAAATGAAGGTGTGGTGGCCAGTGACCGTTTTCTTCAGGCGGACCGAAATGTGCGAGCACTGCTCCGTGAGCAATAAAATCTCCCTGTTTTACAGAATTGATATCTTTTAAAGAAAGATGTCCGTACAAAGTATGAAAAGTGAATCCTTCGATCTGGTGCTGAAGAATGATCGTTGCACCGTAATCACCGAAATTGTTGTTGAAGGCAACACTGTGCACAACGCCCCCTACTGGTACAAAGACTTTCGTAAAAGTTTCACCCCAGATATCAGTTCCGATATGCAATCGCCTCGGCTCTTCATTTGCACTGAACAATTCACTTCGTGAATACATGGTCCGCAATTCATCGTAACCGCCAATTAAATAGCGTGCTTGTGACTGCTTTCTTTTTGTATCAACATATTCGGAAAAAGAAACAGTATCAGTAAGGTCGAGTGAAGGCAGATCAGAATTTTGTGCGGTAAGATCAAACGGTGCCAGCCGGTCCCCGGAAGGATCGAAATTTACAACAGGATGAAACTGGTCCCTGTTGCGCATCAGGATATTTTGCAAAACCAAATTCATATCAACGAAGTAAAGGCTTTAATTTTACAGAATGCAATATGAATTATCCGCTTGAATTTAAAAAGTTCCTGAATAGTCAGCACCTGTATTCCGGTATCCGTATCACCATGGGGGTATTGATTCCCGGAGTAGTATTAGCTCATTTCGGAAAGTTTGAGCTGATGATCAATCTTCCATTGGGAGCTTTATTCTGTGCGCTTGCAGATCCCCCGGGACCTCCTATTCACAGAAGAAACGGATTGATTGCCGCAACCATTCTGAATACAATAATGGTGATCATTGGTGCAGCTTCCAGTCCTTACCCGGTTTTGCTTGGAATTGAAATTGCTCTTTTTGGTTTCATTCTAACCATGATCTCGGTTTTTGGAAACAGAGCATCCTCGATTGGATTAATTGCATTGATCATTCTTGTTCTCCAGGTAAAGAATCATTCCGGAAGGTTATCGTTATGGGAAGAAAGTTTCCTGGTATTCGCAGGATGCACCTGGTATGCCATCTTCAGTACTGTATTTTATAATATCCGGCCATTCCGGCCCATCCAGCAATCGCTGGGAGAATTATTAATTCAGACAGGTGAGTATCTCTCCAAACGAGCCGGATTTTATCAACCCGGTATCGATCCATATAATCTTTATTCAGACCTGATCAGCAAACAGATCAGCATTCACCACAACCAGGAAGTGCTGCGGGAGATGTTATTTTCTACAAGAAAAATGGTTGCCGAATCCACCAGGAAGGGAAGAAACCTGATGAAGATCTTTGTTGATAGTGTGGACCTGATGGAGAGAATTATGACTGCCCAGCAAAACTATCATCAACTTCAAAAATCATTTGAAAAAGAAGATATACTGGAAGTTATTCGTCAGAATATTTTAATTCTTTCCAATTCATTAAACCAGGCGGGATATGCTATACACGCCGGGATAGCGGCCAATACGGATCCGCTGGACAAAACATTCCAGGAAACATGGAACAGATTCCAGGAACTTAGGAAACAAAAGTTATCGCCGGATAATGTGGATGGATTTATCATGCTTCGGCATATCATGTACAGTCTCGATGATCTTACACAAAGGATCATGCGGATCCAGCAATACAGCAATCTTGAAAAAGACAATGCGGCGGGAAATACTGATGCTGATATTAACCTCAGCAGGTTTAAATCCAATCCCGGAATTGAATGGTCATTACTGGTTTCAAACTTCAGTTTACAGTCGCAAACGTTTCGTCACGCATTCAGGGTAAGTCTTGCGATGATCCTCGGGTATATCGCTTTTCTTTTGTTGCATATCGACCGCGGATACTGGATCCTGCTGACAATCGCAACCATTATCAAACCAGCCTACAGTTTAAGCAAGCAGCGAAATATCCAGCGACTGATCGGAACTTTCGCAGGAGCAGCAGTTGCATTCGGAATATTATTTCTTCAACCTCCCGGTGCAGTATTATCAGTAATGATGATCTTCTCGATGGTTATTGCTTACAGTTTCCTGCAACTGAATTATGGGGTTAGTACTTTTTTCCTGACAGTTTTTATCCTCTTGATTTTCCGGTTTCTTGATCCTGCTTCTACAAATGAATTATTGATTGACAGAATCATGGACACTGCGATCGGATCCCTGATCGCATACATTGTTTCTGTTTTTGTTTTACCGACCTGGGAGGTTGATAAGATGGAAGATCTGATGAAGAAAGCCCATGAAAGCAATAAGAAATATTTCCTGGTAGCAGCAGAGAATTTTGTAGGTAAAAACCCGACTGTTGAAGAATATAAGATCGCAAGAAAAGATGCTTTTTTGCACCTTGCAAATCTTTCGGATAGTTTACAAAGAATGTTATCGGAGCCAAAGAGTCAGCAAAGTGATCAGAAATATTATCACCAGTTTGTTTCCTATTCACATATGCTTACTTCTCAAATTGCTGCCTTGTCCGCATATTCATTCAGCTTCTCTCAAAAGTATGCGGGGCCTGATTTTCAGCCGCTGGTCAATATAATTTCAAATGCATTCGACCAGGTAAAAAATGCAGACAGGGAAGTAAGTCAGATCCATGAAACTCAGTTGTTCAGGAAGATTGAAAAATTAAGGGAATTAAGGAGAGCAGAATTATCAGGAACTACGGATGTCAGAGAAGATACAAGGACTACCTTATCAGAATTGAAAACAATTACAGATCAGTTCAGATTGATCGGATCTACCCTGATGGATATAAATAAAGTGGTGGAGAAGATCAGGTAAAATAAATTGTCAATTAGGTTGAGGAAAAAATACGCTGAGAAAGTTTACCGGGAAAATGAGAATTGATAACTGCTTACACTTTTAAGTGTTCTGAAAAAGGCTGAAAGAAAATCTGTGCGCAAAGGCGCTGAAACGCATAAAGAGATGAAATGAATCATCCAGCTTTTTAGCGCCTTTGCGTACAAACGAGGTCTTTATCCTTACCCGCTAGAGTTCGTATCAGGCTTTTGTTTTAACCTGCTTACGTTTAATAAGTTGACGGAATGTATCGAAGGCAACAATCACCTGGTTTTTATCTATCCCTGCCTGCTGCATCATCAATTCTATGACTTCAAATATGGACTGACTGGCGATATGTAAACTTCTTTTCATAAATACCTCCTATTGAGATAATATCAAAATGATGCCAGATTTTGAGTATTGAGCACCTGTGAAAGGTGGCAGGAATGGTAATTGAACCAATTCTTCTTTAATCACTTTAAAATCAATACATATGTTACCGATTATATTCCTGATAGCTATAGTTATTGTAGTAGGATTTTTCTCATTAACGGGGAAGAAAAGGGCACAAGGTGAGGATTTGGGGGAACAGCGGTAGGGCTGATTTAAGGCTGTGTTTATTTCACGCAGGGATTTATTTCACGCAGAGGTTCATTTCACCAGAGGTTCATTTCACGCAGAGGGCGCGGAGGAGCAGAGGATTGGTTCTCGCAAAGACGCTGCCTGCGGCAGAGCTGCGCAATGGAGCAAAGGACGGAAAGAATGAAAAATTTAAAAGGTAAAATGTAAAAAGGGGATCCCGATTTTACATTTTACCTTTTACATTAACGAAGAAATCAACAAGGAAACATTACACTACCACATTGATCATCTTCCCTTTCACGTAAATGACTTTCTTAGGGGTTTTACCTTCCAGCCATTTTTGCACGATCTCATTTGACTGAAGGATGGATTCAATATCGGATTGTGATGCATCCAGACTGATATCGATCTGCGTACGTACTTTACCATTGATTGAAACCGGGTAATTCTTGGAAGATTCCACCAGGTATTTCTGATCAAACTTCGGGAAGGCGGCGTCCAGCACAGAACCTTCATTACCGGTCAAACTCCAAAGCTCTTCACTGATATGCGGTGCATAAGGCGCAAGCAGGGTAATCAACGGAAGCAAGATTTCTTTCTTATGACATTTCAGATCATTCAGTTCATTCACACAAACCATCAATGCACTCACGCCTGTATTAAATGAAAAACGTTCGAAATCGTCTTCTATCTTTTTGATTGTTTTATGCAGCACTTTCAGTTCGGCATCCGTTGCCTTTTCTTCAGTCCATACTTTTCCTTTCAGCTCATCATAAAACAGTCTCCATAATTTTTTAAGGAACCTGTGAACTCCTTCAATTCCCTTCGTATCCCATGGCTTGTCCTGCTCAATCGGTCCAAGGAACATTTCATTCATCCTGAAAGTATCCGCACCATAATTTTCAACGATATCATCGGGGTTCACCACGTTGAAATATCGTTTACTCATTTTTTCCAGTCTCGATCCGCAGAGATACTTCCCGTTCTCCAGGTCAAACTCAGCATTTTCAAAATCAGGCTTCCATTTTTTGAATCCTTCGGTATTCAATTCAAAACCATCCACCAGTGATACATCCACATGTAATTCATCTGTTTCATACTGATCTTTCAATCCTGCAGAAACAAACTTATTGGTTCCCCTTACACGATAAACCAATCTTGAATCTCCACCAATTTTACCCTGGTTCACCAGACGTTTAAATGGTTCATCAAATCCTATATAACCCAGGTCGTACAAGGCTTTTGTCCACATACGGGAGTACAACAAATGTCCTACGGCATGTTCAGTTCCACCTACATAAACATCTACCTGGTTCCAGTAATCAGAAACACTGCGGTCACAAAACTCCTGTTCGTTGTGCGGATCCATATAGCGAAGGAAGTACCAGCTGCTGCCCGCATAGCCAGGCATTGTATTCACCTCACGAATTCCATCTTTATGAAATTTCCATTCAGGAAGATTTGCAAGCGGACCTTCACCATCCGGACCAGGCCTGAGATCATCCAGATCCGGCAGAACTACCGGCAATTCAGATTCATCCAGTGGAATTGCAGTTCCTTCATTCCAGACAATCGGGAAAGGTTCGCCCCAATAACGCTGGCGACTAAACGCCGCATCACGCATTTTGTAGTTTGTCTTCCTTTTGCCAATTCCTTTTTTCTCCATTTCCTGTAATGCAGCTTCAATCGCATCGCGCATAACCATGCCCGTAAGGAAACCGGAATTGGTCAGTACAGCATCCTTAGTTGGATTGGCTTCTGTACCGTTATAATGTTCACCAATAATATTGGTGATCGGAATATTGAAGTTGTTCGCAAATTTGAAATCACGTTCATCACCGCAGGGTACTGCCATGATCGCACCTGTTCCATATCCTGCCAGTACATATTCACTGATCCAGATCGGAATCTCACGACCATCAAATGGATTGATCGCATACGCTCCGGTGAAACAACCTGTGATCTTTTTTTCTGCCATTCTTTCCCTCTCGCTCCTGCTGTTCACATAGGCAATGTATTCTTCAACGGCTTTCTCCTGTCCTTCACTTGTGATTTTTTTCACCAGTTCGTGTTCAGGTGCGATCACCATAAAATCAACTCCGAAAATCGTATCCGGACGGGTAGTATAAACTTTTAAGTTCTGCTCCGAATCCTTAATATCAAAATCTATCTCCGCTCCGTATGATTTGCCGATCCAGTTGGATTGCATTTCTTTCATAGCATCACTGAATTCAACTGTATTCAGTCCTTCCAGCAAGCGGTTTGCATATTCCGTGATCCTCAGGTACCACTGGCGCAGTTTCTTTCTGACAACCGGATGTCCTCCCCTTTCACTTACTCCATTGATCACTTCATCGTTCGCAAGCACAGTTCCCAACGCTTCACACCAGTTCACTTCTCCGAACCCGCAGTAAGCGATCCTGTAATCCATCAGGATCTGCTGCTTTCTTGATTCATCAAATGCATTCCATTCTTCAGCAGAAAATTTGAGAGAAGAATCAGCAGGACAATCATTCCGGGAATTTCCTTCCTTTTCAAAAATTGAAATCAGCTCTGCGATACGTTCCGCTTTTTGGGATTTTCTGTTGAACCAGCTGTCGAACAACTGAAGGAAAATCCACTGCGTCCATTTATAATAAGAAGCGTCGCAGGTGCGGATTTCCCGGCTCCAGTCGTAACAAAACCCGATATTATCAAGCTGTCTCCTGAAATTCTGAATGTTCTGTTCGGTGGAAACTGCAGGATGGATCCCGTGTTCAATGGCATATTGTTCGGCAGGCAGACCAAAAGCATCATATCCCATCGGGTGAAGCACGTTAAATCCTTTCAGTCGCTTATAGCGGGAAAGGATATCACTGCCTATATATCCCAAAGGATGCCCAACATGCAATCCCGCTCCGGATGGATAAGGAAACATATCAAGGACATAATATTTTGGTTTGTCGCTTGTATTGCTGACTGCATAGATATTGGAGTCTTTCCAGTTCTGCTGCCATTTTTTTTCAATCTGCCTGAATGAATATTCCATGATGTGGGCCTGCTTGTGTTTCTGCTTGAATTTCTGATTGGGGTGCAAAAATAAGGAATTGAGGCTTAGGGTTGGGTGAAATGAACACTGGCCCGACGTTAGCCTCATTAAGGTATTCTGAATTTTTCCTGATTTAGCAGGGATTGTAAACCTTCAGCATCCGGAATCTTTAATATTTAAATGTTAAAGGACAGGCCTGTAAGAAATTAATTATGAATGATTTCGTTACAAAATCCATCTTAATGGAACATCGGTTTCATATTTAATTATTTTCGCACCAAATCAAGTGATACATGGCAGCAATCAGTAAATCATCTGCAAAGCGTTCAAAGCCTTCCTATTTCATGGCGATCCTCGGGGTTACCATTGTGTTGTTTTTCGTGGGAATCTTTGGCTGGCTGACGCTGAATGCAAGTAAATACATCGATCAGCTGAAAGAAGAAGTGCAGGTGCAGGTATACCTGAGGAACAATGTGAACCAGAAGGATATCGACAGTCTACGGAACTATATCGCGGCTAAACCCTATACCAAGTCAATAGAATATGTTGATAAGGAAACCGCGAAGAAACGCTGGCTGGCAAAAGGTGAAGCCGATTTTGCTGAATTGCTTGATGAAAACCCGCTGCCCGCTTCCATTGATTTTTATACAAAAAGCAATTATGTTGAAAAGGACAGTCTGAATGCCATCAAGACCGACTTGCTGCAGAACAGCATGGTGGTGCAGAGTGTGAACTATCCTGCATCGCTGGTTGAGAAGATGGGAAAAACCATGCAGTGGATCCTGATCGGACTCTTTATTCTCGCAGCAGTATTTTCTATTCTCTCCATAATTTTGATTGATAATACCATCCGGTTAGCGATGTACAGCAACCGCTTTATCATCAAAACCATGCAGATGGTGGGAGCTACCAGGAATTTTATTTCGAAACCTATGAATGTGAGGGCTGTTATTAACGGGGCAATTGCTGCGGTGATCGCAATCGTGTTGATTTTCTCCCTGATCCTGGTTTTCGAAAATTTTGTACCCTATCTCCGGGATCTTCGTGATAATTCCAAATTATTGCTTCTGTTCCTGATCCTGCTTGCATTAGGCATAGGTATCAGCATTTTCAGTACACACAGAAGTGTGGTGAAATACCTGAAAATGAAACTCGACGATCTATATTAAAATTCTATCTTGCGATCCAAATTTAGTCCTCATGAGTGAGCAAAAAAAGCTGGCAACAAACGATAATGGCAAACTATTTGGCAGGGAGAACATCACCTGGATATTGATCGGTCTTGCTATCATGGCATTGGGACTTATCCTTATGGCCGGCGGTAAAAGCAAGGATCCGAACGTATTCAATCCTGATGAAGTGTACAGCACCACGAGGATCACAATTGCACCGATCCTGATCCTGTTAGGACTTGGAGTAGAGATCTTTGCGATTTTCAGAAAGCCAAAACAGTAATACTGTTCCCGAAGCTTCGCTTGTTTTATTCGATGGAAAGATGATTGGTGACTATAACAGATCAGCAATAAAACAGGAATGATAGTCGCCCCAGGTAATTTCAATATCAGCAGAATAACTGTTCATGACCACACTTGAAGCAATCATTATAGCCATCGTTGAGGGAATCACCGAATTCCTTCCTGTATCTTCTACCGGTCATATGATCATCGCATCCAGCCTGATGGGGATTCATGAAGATGCATTCACCAAACTCTTTGAAGTTGCTATCCAGTTCGGAGCAATCCTGGCGGTGGTGGTTTTATACTGGAGAAGGTTCTTCGACTTCAAAAACTTAAAATTTTATTTCAAACTCATCTTCGCGGTTGTACCGGCACTCCTGTTCGGATTTCTTTTTTCTGATAAGATTGATGAGATGCTGGAAAGTCCGACCGTTGTTGCGGTTTCTCTTTTGTTAGGTGGATTTGTGCTTATCATCATCGATCGTTACTTCAAGGAAAGTAAAATTGATGATGTTGATAATGTTACACCCAAACAGGCAATGATCACAGGTATCTGGCAGTGTCTTGCCATGATTCCGGGAGTGAGTCGAAGCGCAGCTTCCATTATTGGTGGCATGCAACAGGGAATGACCCGCCGACTGGCAGCAGAATTTTCCTTCTTTCTTGCAGTTCCTACCATGGCAGCCGCTACCGGATACAAGATGCTGAAGGGTTATGACACTTTCACAAAAGAACATATCAATCTTTTGCTGATCGGGAATGTGGTTGCATTTATAGTTGCGATCATCGCGATCAAATTCTTTATCGGCTTCCTGCAGAAATATGGTTTCCGTCTTTTTGGATGGTACAGGATCATTGCCGGTGTAATTCTTCTTATTCTGATTTATACAGGTGTGATCGCCGATTAAGAAATTTAGTACTTTCAGCCGACCATAATTAAACCCCGATGCAAACCGCTTCCAAACGTGTTATCAATGGTTGGTGTATGTACGACTGGGCAAACTCAGTGTACAGTCTTGTAATTACCACTACTTTCTTCCCTGCCTATTATGCGGCAATGACTTCCACAGATAAACCTGCATTTAAACACGGTGTTCAAATGTTTGGAAGAACCTTTGTGAATACTGAATTAAAGGAATATGTACTTGCATTTGGTTTCCTTGTGATTGCCATTCTATCTCCGGTTCTGTCTTCCATTGCCGATTACAGGGGAAGCAAGAAAAATTTCATGCGCTTCTTTTGTTATCTCGGAGCGATCAGCTGTTCTGCACTTTTCTTTTTCGATGATACCAATATCGGATTTGGTCTGTTCTGTTTCATGATGGCAGGAATTGGTTTCTACGGAAGCCAGGTATTTTACAATTCTTATTTGCCTGAAATCGTTCCGGAATCATTGCATGACAGGGTCAGTGCGAGAGGTTATTCATTTGGATATATAGGTAGTGTATTGATGCAATTAGTTGGATTCGGACTGGTGATGTCGATGCCGGATAGCACACTTCCCTTGAAGATCACTTTCCTGCTGGTAGGTTTATGGTGGATCGGTTTTGCACAGATCACTTTTGCAAGATTGCCGGAGCCCGTAAAAGCTGAAAGACAATCCCGAAAAAACGTCCTGGCAAATGGATTTCATGAATTATCTATTGTTTGGAAGCAGGTAAAAGCAATGCCTGAACTGAAAAAATTCCTGACTGCATTTTTCTTTTACAGTATGGGTGTGCAGACCGTGATGCTGGTTGCCATTGATTTTGGGATCAAGATCCTGAAACTTGAAGATTCTAAACTCATTATCACTGCAGTGATCATTCAGCTGGTCGCAATTCTCGGTGCTATATTGATGTCAAGATTATCAGAAAGGATTGGCAATATCAAGGTATTGACCCTTGTTGTATCGATCTGGATAATAAACTGCATCTTTGGATATTTCATGCAAAATGAATTACACTTTTATGCACTGGCTGCTTCTGTGGGATTAGTGATGGGAGGAATACAATCGATGAGCCGATCCACGTATGCGAAGCTGATGCCTGAAACGAAAGACACTGCATCCTTTTTCAGCTTTTATGATGTCACCGAAAAATTTGCAATTGTAATCGGACTCTTTGCTTTTGGAATTATTGAAGGGTTTACCGGAAGTATGAGAAATTCTATACTTGCTTTAATTGTATTCTTTGTATTGGGATTAATCTTTTTGCTGATGACCCACATGCAGAACAAAAAACAAAATGTAATTGCCTGATGAAAATACATTCTATTCCAACCGGTAATTTCAAGCTCGATGGTGGAGCCATGTTTGGTGTGGTTCCGAAAACGATCTGGAACAAACTGAATCCTGCAGATGAGAACAATCTCTGCACCTGGTCGATGCGTTGTATGCTGATTGAAGATGAAGGTAAATTGATTTTGATAGATAACGGGATCGGAAACAAACAGGATGAAAAATTCTTTGGTCATTACCATTTGCATGGGCATGATTCGCTTGAGGGATCACTGAAAAAACTTGGATTCTCCAAAGATGATATTACTGATGTGATCCTTACGCATCTTCACTTTGATCATTGCGGCGGAAGTATTGAAAGAAAGGGCGACCAACTGGTTCCTGCATTTAAAAATGCAAAGTTCTGGAGCAACGAAGCACACTGGAAATGGGCAACTGAACCGAATGACCGGGAGAAAGCTTCTTTTCTAAAGGATAATATTCTTCCTATCCAGCAAAGTGGCCAGTTAAATTTTATTAAGGAAGATAGTTTCAGTAATTCGATCGGTATCAAATATGTTTACGGACATACTGATGCAATGATGTTGCCGGTAATTCATTATAAAGGAAAAAAGATCGTGTTTATGGCCGACCTGCTTCCATCAACTGCCCATATTCCATTGCCTTACGTGATGGCTTATGATATGTTTCCATTGACAACTCTGAAAGAGAAAAAACTTTTCCTGGAAGAAGCAGTTCAGCATGAATACATCCTGTTTTTTGAGCACGATCCGGTGAATGAATGTTGTGTATTGCAGCAGACTGAAAAGGGAATCAGGGCAGGTGAAACTTTTACGCTGGAATCGTTGGGATGAGATAATTCTCTTAAGAATACAGATTTTTATAGGCCATTTTGATTACATTGTTAACCAGCTTTAAGCAATGGTAATCTCTAAGGGAAATGAAAATTTATCTCAGGCTGATCAGACTTGAAAGCGGGTAACGCAGATTCTTGTAACCCATCATATCTACCTTAACAGATCCGACGCTGATAGGACTTTCTATACGCAACGGGACTTTGTTCGCATCATCAGAAACCCATACAGTCATTTTCTCGCCACCTTCAAAGATGGTTCCTTTGATCAGGAGTGGCTTGAATTTGATTGATTTGAATTTACCGTATTTTGTTTTGACAGTTTCCTTTCCGAGATAACGGATATACATGTTGAATACTTCCTTATCAAGAAACATGGAAAACGGAATCTTATCTCCCGGTTTGTATTTGTTGAAATCAATATTTCTTGAATAATAGATCGCACTCAATACATCCTGTATACATCCCGGAACACGAAACACTCCATCATTGGTGATCGCAGTATTGGTGGTTTTATTAAATGTTACGTTCTCGTATTTTTTGTATCCGCCTTCATAAACATTCCTGATAAATTTCAGCGGCTGCAGGGTAGCAGTGTCGATGAATGTTTCATAGCGGTCACGCACTTTGAAGAAATTATCATAGAAAGGGAATGTTTTCCCATCACCGATCACATGATAAACTGATCGGTTATTGAGTTTTTCAAGGTTGGTTGTAAAGGATGCTTCTCCTGCGGGCGCATACAAACCAGCCACAGTATAATAAACGGTGAACGTGATTTTCTCGCCCGAATTAAAAGCTTTATTGGTGATACCGCCGCAAAATTCATCTCCCGCACGTAAGGGGAAACTTACGATGACAAGTAGAAGAAATATGAGGTGTTTTATACTTTTCATCAGGGCAATTCTTGTGCAAACCTATTAATTAATCTTTACTCTTATCATTAAACAATTTCACGCTCAGGATCAGTAAACTTCCGATCAAAGCAGGAATTACCAGGTTGATCATCCAGATCGCAAGAGATGTTGCCAGTATTCCAACTGTGTTGGAGGAATAAACGGTAACAAGTTCTATGCTGGTTTTCCACCTGATCCCGAGATCCGTAAATACTGCTATCGACGGAATAATTGCAAGCGCCAGGAATACAACGCTTACAGCCCAGAGAGATTGCCAGATACTGATGTCGACCCCGAAAACGGTAAACAAAAGATAATACTGGAGAATAAAAACCAGGTACCTGCCGGTACTCAAAGACAGGATCCGAAACAGGATCGTTGCCTTGAACTCCATTAAAACATCGAGATACTGCTTTAAGTTCTTAAGAAAAGGTAATTTTTCGAACCACCTAACGGTGACAGATAACCGAAAATAAATAAGCAGTGTAATAAGGGCTGCTCCGGCGATCATATACCAGATTGGATCAAACCAATTTAAATTGAAACCCAATTTTGCTGAGTCCGTTCTTAAAAATTTTAATCCAATCAATCCCGCAACCAGTGTTACAATGATCTGTGCAATACTGCATACGAAGGTGACGGGCATCGCTTTCAGTCTGTTGTCTTCATTGACATAGATGATTCGTCCGACATACTCTCCTACCCTGTTGGGCGTAAACAATGCAAGAGTGTTCCCGGTAAGTACTCCTTTGAAGGCCCGACCCAGGCCAATCTTCTGAACGTGATCAAGGGAGAGCTGCCATTTTCTTGCTTCAATGCCCCAGTTGAGAAACATTAAAGCAATGACAAGAAGAATTTTGAAAAAAGATTGCCATCCGAAATTGATTGCGATATGACTGAAACTCTCTTTCCAGTTGGGTTGTCGTTGTATTTGCTGATAGATAGAAAACACGACAATGCAAAACACCACAGGTCCGACCACATAGTTGAGGATATTCTTTATATTTTTGCGGTGTCTCAAATCAGCCACAAAATAATTCAATACCCCATTGCAGCAAAAGACATCCAGGATAATATTAGGAATTGACCCGGGAACCATCCTGATGGGTTACAGTATTATCATCGTAAGAGGTCAGCAGTTGGAGATGGTTGAAATGAATGCACTCAAACTGAATCCTAAACACGATAATTACAAACGACTTCAACTCATCCATGAAAAAGTGTGTTCATTGATTGTAACACACAAGCCGGATACGTTTGCGATTGAAGCACCCTATTTTGGAAAGAACGTTCAGAGTATGTTGAAACTTGGTCGTGCACAGGGTGTTGCAATTGCTGCCGCTATGAGTGCAGGAATTGAAGTGACAGAATATTCACCGAGAAAGATCAAGCAGTCGATCACCGGAAATGGTAATGCAGATAAGGACCAGGTCTGGAAAATGTTGCAACAGATTCTGAAGATCAAGGATTCAACGCTGGAATTCATGGATGCTTCGGATGCACTGGCGGTAGCGGTTTGTCATCATTACCAGGATAATCCGGCGCTGAAGAGTACAGATAAAAAAGTGAAGGGGTGGGAAGCGTTTTTAGCGCAGAACCCGGATAGGGTGAAGGTGGTGAAGAAGTGATTTCCTTTATTTCACGCAGAAGTATATTTCACGCGAGAGTTTTTCACAGGGAGTTTTTTTGCGGAGCGGTTTTTACGGTGAGGTTCATTTCACGCAGAAGTTTATTTCACGCAGGGTGCGCAGGGGAGCAGAGGGTTCACGCAAAGAAGCAAAGAAATCAAAGAAGCAAAGAAAAATACTACATTCCTATTCCCCCTCTCCAATCGCATTTACAATATTCATTCTGATCTGTTCGAAATCTTCTTTACTCAATTGCAATTTTCTGCGGGTGAAATTCAGATCATCTGAGCCATTGATCGGAACAAGATGAAGGTGCGCATGAGGAACTTCAAGTCCTATTACAGATAATCCAACCCTTTCACAGGGAAAGATTTTTTCCATTGCTTTTGCAATCGGTTTTGCGAATACTAACATTTCTGCAAGAATATTATCAGGAAGATCAAAGAATTTATCGATGGGTGTTTTTGGAATCACCAGTACATGTCCTTCCACCATCGGGAAGATATCGAGGAAGGCGAGGAAATTGTCATTCTCCGCAACTTTATAACAGGGAATTTCGCCGTTGATGATCTTTAAGAAAATAGTCATGACATAAGAATTTCGCTACAAATAAAATAAAAAGCCCCCAAAAGCATAGAACTTTTAAGGGGCATGAAATAGACTTGAAATTTTATGAGAAAAGGGGGAGTTAAGAGAGTCAATCCGGAATTGTCTTTTAACGATCCGACTGATTCGCTCTTCCTTCTATCAAACAGTTATATCTTCAATCTTGAATTTTACAATACCAGCAGGTACAGTTACTTCTGCAACTTCTCCTACAACTTTACCCATCAGTCCCTGACCGATCGGGGAAGTGATCGAAATTTTATTCTGTTTCAGATCTGCTTCTTTTTCAGATACGATCTGGTAAGTGAGTTTCTTCTTGGTATTCAGGTTGGTCATAGTCACTTTGGTAAGGATCGACACCTTGCTCGTATCAACATTATCAGCTTCAAGAATTCTTGCATTAGCAAGATCCGCTTCAAGCCGCTTGATCTTTGCTTCAAGAATTCCCTGATTCTCTTTGGCAGCATCATATTCTGCATTCTCTTTCAAATCACCTTTTTCCCGGGCTTCTGCAATTGCATGTGCAGCAGCTGGTCGTTCAACGGTACGCATATGAAGCAATTCTTCTTTCATTTGCTCCAAAGTTTCTTTTGAAACGTACAGTATACCATTCATAATGGACCTCCTTTTAAAAATTTGGTTCGTTAATACAAAAAAAGAACAACGCCCCGATTAATTCGGCGCGTTGCAATTATGTGAACTGTACAAAAATAGGAGTTTTCCTGAGATAGCCAAATGAGCCTTTGTTAAATGCCCAGCTTCTCCACAATTACTGTAGCCATTTTCAAAAAGGCCTCATGACTGTACCCGGCAATATGCGGAGTTACAATCACATTCGGCAAATGAGATAGATGATATAACTGCTGTTTTTCCGTTTCGGAATAGGTTTCAAGCTTTTCATTTTCAAGGACATCCAGTGCAGCACCAGAAATTTTTCCAACCTCCAGCGCTTTTATAACCGCGGCAGTATCATGAACTTTACCCCTGCAGGTATTGATAAAAACAGGGCTCCTTTCCAGCGAATTAAAAAATGTTTCATTCGCCATATGGAAAGTGTCATCTGTTAATGGAAGATGTACACTGATCACATCCGAATACCTGCAAAGTTGTTCAAGACTTGCTTCTTTTATATAATCTTTCGCAAATCCAAACTTGTATTTGTCGTAAGCAAGGACAGTCACATTAAATGGTGCCAGTAACCTCGCGAATGAACTGCCGGTATTCCCAAAGCCAATGATACCAACAGTTTTACCTGTAAGCTCAGTACCTCTGTTTGCATCACGGATCCAATTTCCTTCTCTCACCTCCAACATACTCGAAGGAATCTTATTCAATAGACCTAACAACATACCCAATGCATGCTCTGCTACTGCATTGCGGTTGCCTTCAGGACTACTCGCACATTTAATTCCTTTCGCTTCCGCAAATTTTACATCAATCAGTTCCATACCACTTCCCAGCCGTCCGATCCATTCCAGGTTGGATGCTTTCTCCAGCAGCGGCTGGTCGATCTTCAACCTGGTTGTTACGATCAGCCCTGAGACCTCGTGTATTTGCAGCGTCAGTTCCTCATAACTGATGGATGGCAAATAGAGCACTTCAAAATCTTTCTTTTCAAGTGTTTCCGTCAGCCAGGGATGGACTTTTGCAGTGATGATTACTTTCTTACGTGGATGCACAACCGATTTTTTTAATTTATTTCATTCTGAAAGTCAGCGCTGCAAAATCTTCAACAGATAATTGCTCAGCCCTCTTATTAAAGAACTCTTCCTGCATATCTTCCATCAGAAAAATAGGCTTCAATGCATTGCGCAAAGTTTTTCTTCGCTGATTAAAAGCTGTTTTTACCAGGTTGAATAAAGCTCTTTCTGATTTTATTTCAAGCGGCTGTTTACGGGGTGTCATCCTGATTACGGCGCTTTTTACTTTGGGTGGCGGATTGAATGCCTGCTCTCCCACTTCAAACAAATATTCGACATCAAAAAAAGCCTGCGTCAACACACTGGTTACACCATACACTTTGCTTCCATGTTTCGCTGCAATCCGCTCTGCCACTTCTTTCTGGAACATCCCGATCATCACATCCACCTGCTCTTTCCAGTCGATCACTTTAAACACGATCTGCGAAGAAATGTTGTAAGGAAAGTTTCCTATAACCGTGAATTTTCCTTCAAAAGGAGGATCGATATCAAGGATAGACTGATGAATGATCTTTCCTTTCAGAACCGGGAAATTCTTCTCCAGCCAGGCTACTTTTTCGTCGTCCAGCTCCACACATTTCAGGTCAATTCCCTCCAGCGTAACCAGGTATTTGGTAAGAGCACCACCACCCGGACCAACTTCCAGTAGTTGGGAAGGCTTTTGCTCCAGGAGTATCTCCACGATCCTTTTCGATACCGATTCATCGACCAGGAAATGCTGGCCCAGCGATTTTTTAAGCGTGTAATCCATGCGTTTGCAAAGGTATTGCTATTTTAGCAGGCAATAAGACAAACTGCATGAACGCTCAACAGCATAAACCGGTTATAGGAATTTCAGTAGGCGACATCAACGGGATCGGTGTGGAAGTGATCATCAAGACCTTCTCCGACATCCGGGTGCTTGAAATGTGCACTCCAGTGATCTTCGCATCCAACAAACTGATCAATTTCTATAAAAAATCTCTTCCTGATTATCCATTCAACTACCAGATCATAAAGGATTTTAGCAGGATTAACCACAAACAGGTGAATGTGCTGAATGTCTGGGAAGAAGAAATCAATGTTACTCCGGGTCAGCTTACAGAAGCAGGCGGTACTTATGCGATCAAATCACTGGTTGCTGCAGTGGAAGCTTTGAAGGAAAAACATATCCATGGACTGATCACCGGTCCGATCCATAAAAAGAACACGCATTCGGAAGCTTTCAATTATACAGGACATACGCCTTACCTGAAGGAAATGTTTGGTGCAAAGGATGTCCTGATGTTCATGGTTTCAGAACAATTCAAACTCGGTTTGCTCAGTGAACATGTTGCCGTAAAAGATGCACATCTTGCAGTTACAAGGGAAAATATTTTGTCGAAACTGAAACTGATGAATGAATCACTTCAGAAAGATTTTGGCATCGATCGTCCAAGGATCGCTGTATTGGGATTGAACCCGCATGCAGGTGATGAAGGACTGATCGGAAAGGAAGATGAAGAAGTGATCAAACCGGCAATTAAAGAAGCTAAGAATCAAAACATGATTGTGGTAGGACCTTTTCCAGCAGATGGATTTTTCGCCCGCAATTACCAGCAGCAATTTGATGGAGTGTTGGCAATGTATCACGACCAGGGACTGATACCATTTAAATCTCTGGTAGGCGGAAGTGGTGTGAATTATACCGCAGGACTTTCCATTATCCGCACATCACCCGATCACGGAACTGCATTTGATATAGCAGGAAAAAATAAAGCAGATGCAGGATCTTTCCTTGAAGCTGTGTTTATGTGTCTGGATATTATCAATCACAGGATCACCTATGCTGAGAACAGGAAAAATCCGCTGAAGAAAATCACCAATGTGATCCTTGCAAATGCAGTGGATGAAAGTATTGATATCGAGGAAACTGAATAGTGAAAAACAGTTCATGAAGTTTGATGCCGATTCCTGGTTCATGACTTTGCGATCAATTCCGAAATGAAAATCATATAAATAAAAGTGGCTGTCTCTTTTCAGGAACAGCCACTTTTTTATTTACTGAATTCATCTCCGGAACTCAACTAACCGATTTATGGAGTGTTCAAAAGTCATCCGCATAAATCTTCCCGGGATTTGTGTTTTATTGTACCACAACTTTATGCTGGGCTACTACTCCTTCTTTTTCAATGACCAGGTAGTAAATACCTTTGGCAAAGGTTCTTGACTGTTCTATTTCTACAGTATTTGCACCTTTGAATAATTGCTGCTTTTCCATATGTACTGTTCTGCCGGCAGCATTAATGATTTTGATATTTACTGCAGCAGCTTCCTTCAGGTTTAATGAAATATGAACAGCATCAGACACAGGGTTTGGATAAACTATGATCTCATCTTTATTCAGTCCGGTAACAGTAACCGGGCGACTCAATGCATGATGATATTGCTTATCAACGGCCTTGATCCGATAGTGCATTTTTACATTTGAAGCAGTTGCATCCAGGTATTCAAATGCCTTAAGTTCGCAGCTGGCTCCAGGACCTTCCACTCTTCCAAGTGTAATAAAGTTCTTACCGTCCACACTTCTTTCAATCACGAAGTAGTCAACAGCTCTTGAGCAACTGATCACCCATCTTACAAGCGATCCGTTCTCTTTTTTAATACCGCTGATGCTGTGGAAGTTTACTTCAAGAACATATGCCATATATCGCCAGTCGCGTTCAAAACCTGAAGTGTTACACATGCCCACAATGGTATTGGAACCCGGCGAAACATCACCGCTGGTTGTACCCAGATTTCCCATCCGGAATACGGTTCCTTTTACAGATGAATTGTTGGCATCATAACGATCATCAAGACCATCACCATCCGTATCAGTTCCCAGAGGTTCAACGATGTCATCATTATCACAATTCGAATTGTAATCATTTCCTTCAATGCGGTCAGGTGATCCGTCTCCATCGGTATCAAGATCGCGGTAATCCGGAGTTCCGTCACCATCCTGGTCGTTCGGTGTGTTACCATTTCCTCCGAAACCTGAAGTAAGGTCGTATGCATTATCTATTCCGTCATTATCACCGTCGAGACCGGTCGGTAACCTGTAACTTGATGTTGAAGGACCTTCTACGTTATCCGGAATTCCATCATTATCAGAATCGATATCAAGGTAATCAGGGTTAGCATCTGCATCACTGTTTGCAAGTGTCAGTGTTGCGAGTGCATCAATTGTATCCGACCAGCCATCAGATCCACGGGAGCCGTCTGCAAATCCATCACTATTTGCATCGGCAAATCCCGCTTCCCTGACATCAGTGATCCCATCGTTATCACTGTCAAGATCGTACGCATTTGCTCTTGAATCGCTGTCAAAATTTTTATAAGGATATGAATCTGCTCTTCCATCATTGTTTCCATCAGCACCCGTGCGTAATAATGCATGAATACTGTTTTCCGCAATGCCATTGTTATCAGCATCCGCGTCAACAACATCAGCATATCCATCGCCATCAGCATCTGTATACCCATCAAGTTTTCCGTCATTATTCATATCTACTCCATTTGCTTCCACAACATCAGGAATACCATCATTATCACTGTCGAGGTCAAAAATATTCGGGATACCATCTCCATCAGTATCCACCAGTCCGAGACCAGTTCCTGATCCTGATGCACCAGTATTATTGGCATCCACATTTTGTGAAAGTCCATCAGCATCGGTGTCACTATAATTATCAATTACACCATCCCCATCTGCATCCACTCCACCTGATTCAACAACATCCGGAATTCCATCATTGTCGCTGTCGCGGTCAAGTGAATTGATGATACCATCGAGGTCATTATCAAAAATATCATTTACGCCATCGCTGTTGCTATCAACAAAACCAGGGAAGCTGGTATCGAGATAATTTGCGATACCATCCATATCATCATCCGCATTTGGATCAACGCCACCACTTTCCGCAAGGTCAGTGATGCCATCGTTATCATCATCTATATCGCAACTAACGTTAACGGTCACACTAACACATGAAGTAGTATTACAGTCACCTTCAGCTCTGACATAATAGGTGGTAGTTGAAGAAGGATTGACATTGATCGTAGCACCTGTTCCCACAAGTGTTCCACCGCAGCTGGAAGTGTACCAGCGCCATACGGCGTTTGTTCCAAGTGTTCCGCCACTTACAGCAAGGGTTACAGGATCACCCGGACAAATTACCGGCCTGTTTGCAAAGGCTGCAGTCGCAGCAACAGAAGAAGACTTCAATGTCAGCTGGTAGGCATTCGAAGTAAAACGGCAGGTAGGGTTTGAAAGATTTCCCGGTGCAGCTACAAGGATCCTGTAATAAACAGCATCTGCAAGTGTAACAGGAGTTAAAACATAATTGGCAGAGGTTGCACCTGAAATGTTTGTCCAGGTGACATTATCTGTTGAGCGCTGCCACTGGTATTCGATAGTACCGTAACCGGTGGTATCAGACAAAGCAGTATTAAAGGTTGTGGTTCCGCCGATACATCCATCAGAAATTCCATTGATGTTTACAGTAGGTTCCGGATCACAAAGACCAAAGTTGATATCATCCAGTGCAACATCATTACCACATCCACCGGCACCGGAGTTATAAACTTCAAGTCTTACCCTGGTAACTCCTGCAGGCATGATCCATTTCATACCATATTGGGCCCATGATGTTGAAGTAATATCTGGTGTGGTAACGTTTGCGATGATGCTGTTATCTGCTGCATTGCGAACAGTGAAAGTCAACTTAGGATATTTAAATCCACCAAAGCCATTACAAAGTGATTGATAAGATGCATTACCAATGAATGCAGCGTATAAATAGAATGAATATTTAAGGTTCGCACAGTTTATATCAACTTCATCAAAGAAGATCCTGTTATTTAAGTTATCTGCATTCACAACCATCATACGACCGTTCGCATTCCCTGTATGATCAGTTAAGTTGATCCAGTGGGAAGGATCTCCCAGGGAAGCATTATTGGTCAATGCATATTGTTCGATGTTTACAGGAGAAGTAGATTTTGGTGTATAGGCAGTTCCCGAGGTACCTGGCATAGCAGTAGCAAGGCCTGTTCCAGTTCCGAATGTCTGCTGATACAAAACAGTTGATAGCACATCACATGGAGGCGTTTCCGCTGCAGTGGAAATAATGAAAGGTGTAGGTTGATCTTCACCGGGATCATCTGGTTTGTCATTTCCGTTTGGATCAGGGGTTGAACCGTTGGTAGATACATCAGTAAGTGATACACCTAAATAGCCAAGGGCGGTTGCAGTAACACTATTATTATAAATTGTTCCAGGAACAACATTACTTATTCGTAATGAAATTCTTATGACCGAAAAATTCTGACTTACCGGGAAGTGATAAAGGCTATCTGTTCCCGTTAATAAATTAAAATTTGTTTTACCGTTAAAGGAAGGATTTAATGCTAGATCTGCAGCATTGGAAACAAATGATGCTGAGATGTTAGAAATATTTGCCCCACCCAATGGATGAAGAGAATTTAAGTTTTCGGTTATCTGTACATTTCTTAATGGATAGTCACCCATATTCTGTACACGAATATTATAAGTGAGATCATATTGACCAGGAGTTCCGGTAGGAACTGCAGAAACAAGTTGTTTTGATACCCCTATTCCTGAAGTTAAATTAGTAAGATCGTAGGCGCTCAAGGTACCAGCACCATTTGTAACGTTCGAGGTATCCCCGTTAAGAATATTAATCTGCCTGTAAAAGCAGGTACCACTTGGCGTACTTCTTACACTCGCAATTAATTCTCCATCAGCATAAGCAAGTCCGACAAGGTTATTGTTAGGTCCCAGTTCCAATGAATCAATATAGGTAGCATTCAAAGGATTGACATTGTAATCCTGGTAGTTAACTGTAAAGTATTTGTTATTGAATACAAACAGGAATTGACCCGAAGGGGTCATCATGATATCACCATTTTGCTGCCAGATATTAACCCCTGCAGGAAGAGTTACAGGTATTGAAGGACCGGTAGTTCCTGCACCAATATTAACCTGTTGCAATTCCACACCATAAGGTGCAGTTGTACCTGTAAGATTAATCTGGTAACCAACCCCGTTAGGATCAAATTCCACACCTGCTATGAACTGATTGAGGTAGGTCCTGAATACAGGAACTGTTCCACCAGGGCAGCCCGAAGGAAGCCATCTGTATACATATGAATTATATTGACCACTTACTAACCTTATCCGGATATAATAAAGATATCCATCACCCGGATTATAGGTTACACTTGACAGCCCTGCACTGAAGCCAGGAGACGCAAGGTTAGGCCGGCAATTACCTGTATGTTGAAGTGTATTGGTACTTCCATTGTATCTCCATGTTTTTACGGAGTCATTTCCGGAACCACTACAGTTTTTTCCAATACCAATTGGATTGGAAACTGTGGCCTGCGATAGAGCAGTATTCTGAAGGATAAGTATCGATAAAGCTAAAACAAATGTTCTTAGCAATATGGACCGTTTCCAAAATGGGATTACGGTTTTCATCGGGATTGGGTTTGGGCTTTAAAGTTAATTATTAAACTCAGTTATTTTAATGGATGAGCAACTTTCTTCGCTGAATCGTAGATCCATCATGTATTTCTACTAAGTAGAAACCCTTCGTCCAGCTTACACAATTAAACTTAACCAGAATGTTTTTCCCAATCGCCTGTCTTGTTTCTTTCAGTTTTCCATCCTGGGTATAAATTTTAACCTGCACTTTTTCTGTATTTGATTTTACTGCAACATTGAAGTAATCTGTTGCTGCATTCGGATAAATAACTATGTCGCCACTAACTTCATCATTAGAGAGTTTGACAATATTGGAATAACCAATCTCTCCATCATTCATGATTACCTTGACGCGATAATAAAGATCGCTGAATGTTGGATTTGCATCTTCCATGTTCATCACAAAAGATTCTTTTGCTTCTGGTTTTTCAACTGATTTTAGTGGATCGAAATCCTGGCCGTTAATACTTCTTTCTAGTATTAATTTTTTTATTCCCCCTGTAAAAGAAGCATCTACAGAAAGCATATTCTTTGATGAAGATGATTTACCCGACAATAAAATTTTTCTTATAGGAAGAGTTGCATTAACGGTCATCGAAGTCGTAGTTGCAAGGATCTGGTTATTTGGATCAAAAGTGATACTGGTTGGAGTGAACGATAAACGAACACCCATCTGGTTTAACCCCCAGTTCGTCATAGTTCCGTTTTTCACCAGATTAAGCACTCCATCATCATAAAAAAAAGTGAGCATTGTATCCTTGGTACCATTTGAAACTCTGAATTGTAAAGGCATGTCAAAGTTTGATGCGGATGATCCTGAAGTTTTACTTTGAACCGCACGAATACCGACATAGTTTGAACTGAAGCCATAGGAAATTGCAAATGTTGCATGACCATTATTGTAGATCCAGTCATTAAAAAAATCAGTGAGGTTAAGACCTGATACATTTTCCATATGACGCTTCACATCACCCGTTATTGCATTTTTATATGACAGTAATGGATCGGAAGTATAATTCCTGAGTGCAGTAAAAAACTTATCATCTCCCAAAGTTGCACGAAGCATATTCAGGATCATTGCACCTCTGTCATATATATACACTGAAGGAGAGAATATTGTACCCAGGGAACTGGTATCGTTTCTATAAGTTGTTTGTGTTGTATTTGCAATGGCTGCAGTTTTAATACTGCTCCTGTGACCTGCCAGGTATGTGTTCAATGCAGGAATATTTTCTGCAGCAATCAATTCAGAAAACTGTGCAAATCCTTCATTTACCCAAATATCCTTCCAGGATCCGCAGGTCACCTGGTCACCAAACCACTGATGTCCCAATTCATGTGCAATTACACTCCAGTCGGTAGAACCATCAAAAGTGCTTTTGTTCATTCCACTAAAGGTGGCATGTTCCATACCTCCACTAAAACCGAATTCATAATGTCCATATTTTTCCAGTTTATAGGGATAGTCGCCAAACGCAGTACTCATGGCAGTTAACATTGGACGAACCCGATCGAGTGTAGTCTTGGCAGTAGTGGTAAGGTTTTCAGGAAATATATAATTGTACACCGGCATGGAAACACCTCCGATTACAACATTGGCGCTTTCATAAACCTGATAGTTGGCTACCGCAGTAGCAACCAGGTATGCAGGAATTGGATACCGGTGTTTCCATACAGCAGTCCTGTACGCTCCAGTAACTGTTTCACTGACAAGTGTTCCATTCCCTGCAGCTTTGAATGCGGAAGGAGTTTTTATTATCAGATCCAGTGAATCAGCCTTATCCCGAACATCCAGTTTACATGGCCACCAGTTTCGCGCTGAGTAAGGCTCTGATAAAGTATAGATATAATTCTTAACCGGAGAAGATCCATGGGTTGCCTTCGCAAAACCTGTACTACTTGGTCCGATATCTGGTACACCTTGATAAAATATTGAAACAGAATCCAGGTAATTTGCCGGTCTCGTGGTAAGTGTGATTTTTAATGTATCCGCATCTTTAATATAACTCGCACCAGCAAGTTTCGATCCCCTGTAATAAATGGAATCAATTATCATATTATTACGAAAATCTAATTTCAGCAGATTGAAGCCTGAAACCAGTGTCTGATAATAGGTAGTCAGTTTACCTCTGAGGTATTTTGTAGTATCAGGATTGATATACATTTCCAGCCGGTAATACTTCACATCATAATTATCTCCCACCCCGGTAATGCCGAGATTGCCATTTAATCCCATCACGGGAACAGTAGATGGATTGGAAGGATCGTAATGACGGATCTGCGCTTTGAGGGTGATACTGCAGATCAAATAAAATGCAAGCAGCAGGGTTTTATAACCCATTGGTTTGTCAACAGACATATTGGAAATTGGTTTAGGACTTCCAATTAACGAACTGTTGTTTTGAATATTTTATCTAAGGGCAAATAAAAGTTAACCCTTAGGTTTTTAGAAGGCTTTTATTATTGTTCTAAAAAGAAAATTTAGAAGGATACTAATCCAATTAATATTTAGACTGAAAAACTAAAATCTGCAAATATTAGAAGAAAATATATTTGAAAATTTTAACCGACATCGTAATTCTACGATGAACGTAACTTTAGAAGAATCCTTTACTTAAAAAGATTATCACTTAGTTCTTTATTCACCTGGTAAGACGAATAGGAAATTTCAACTCTTCCCTGGGTCGACTGATCCTGCGCTGGTTTTTTCCCGGTTTCATATTCCATGGTAACACCTTTCGGAAGTTTAAATTCCTTCGTATCAAATACAAAAATCACTCTGTCGGGTAAGCCATAAGCAAGGTACTTGCCATAGTTAAGGATCATTTCGTAGGTCCCGTTCTTTTTTGTAGTGGTTTGTGCCCTGCGGATTACAGCTTCCTTCTCATCAATATACAATGTAGAAAGCGCGATGTCTGATTTTTCATCCAGTGGGATAAGTTTCACTATGGTCACCAGCTTCTCCCCGATCTTTGCCTTTCCCGCAAGCACCGAAGAATAATTATTACCGATAAATAAAGAGGAAAGGTTGAAATTAACGCCGCCTTTTGGTACCACCGATATACCTTCTTCCTTTATGATCCGGAATTTATCAGGGTTTTTGAAAAGGACTTTTACTTTTGATTCAGGGATCTTGATAAAGGAGATATCAGTTTTGATCAGCCCCTCGGCTTCGTAAGATTTCACTGAATTCAGTTTCGCTTTCACCCGGTTGAGCAAAACATCTGCCTGCTGGGCACTGGCACCTGTATAGAGAAAACTAAAAAATAAACCAACTACTGCTGCGATCAGGATCTTTTTCATTCCGGGCTTTTTGCAAAGCTATACAAACAGTAGTTGGTGTCAATTGGTTTAACGATTTATATAAAGCTGTCGACTTCCCTGTATGCTTTTATCAGCGAAGCTTCCCCCTCTTTGCCGGGGAATGCATTTCCATGTTCCATTCCAAGAATTCCCTTGAATCCTTTCTCATGGAGATGTTTGAAGATATTTTTATAATTGATCTCCCCGGTGGTTGGTTCCTTTCTTCCCGGATTATCTCCAATCTGGTAGTAAGCAACTTCTTCCCATGCTTCATCTATATAAGGAATGATATTTCCTACCTGGATCTGTGCATGATAGATATCGTACAGGATCTTACAGCTCGGACTGCCCACTGCCTTACAAACAAGGTAAGCCTGCGGAACATTTGTAAGAAATAAATTCGGATGATCCCTGAAGTTCAGCGGTTCGAGCACCATCACCAGACCATGTGGTTCCAAAATTTCAGAGGCCTTTTTCAAAGCATCCACCACATATGCAGTCTGAAAATCAGGATTGATATTATTGGTCATTGTTCCCGGAACAACGGTGATCCATTTTGCATTACAGCGTTTCGCTACTTCAACCGATTCACCGATCTCTTTCAGGAAAGTATCGTGCTTCGCCTTATCTCTACCGGTAAGGGTTGGTTTGTTCCAGTCGATATTGTGTGCTACGAACACACCCATACGCATCCCAAGTTTTGCAAGTGTATCGCCAATCTTTTTCTGTTCATCCACACTTCTTCCACGCATTCCGTTGTCTTCAATTGATCTGAAACCCTGCTCATGCGCAAATTTTATCTGGTCGATAAAATCCTTACCGGCATGATTGGAGAACATTCCCTGGTGAAATGCATAATCCATGTTAAACGGTTTGCCTGCAAGGACTTCATTCTCCTTGCTTTTTTCAGCAGAGGCAACACCTGCGGAAAGAATTCCTGCGCCTGCAAGCACAGATTGCTGCATAAATTTTCTTCTTTGCATTGAGTTGGTTGTTGTTTTTGGTGCAGTAAGCTAATAATTTTAATTCGTTTAAAGATCGCCCGGATTTGACCTCGCTTTGATTTTTTACTTAATTTAAGTCGCTCAATAATGTGATGTGAAAAAAATTTTGTTTTCGCTGCTTGCATGCAGCACGGTTTCAATTGCTTTTGCCCAGGATTTCAAACCCTATGATCAGAAAGTTCCGAACACTTCGATCTCTTTTTCAATGGTTCCGATCCCTGAAGGAAATTTTACCATAGGAAGTAAAGAAGGAGATAAAGATTCAAGGCCGGATGAGATGCCTTCAAAAGATATAAAAATATCTGCATTCTGGATGGGAACTCATGAAGTAACACATGATGAGTTTCTTCAGTTTTTCAATGATGAATCAGTGAGCAGAAACAGTGATGCTGATGCAGTAACACGACCAACTGCTCAATACATCGATCTTAGTTGGGGAATGGGCAAACAGGGAGGATTTCCTTTTAATTCCATGTCGCAGCACACAGCAATGATGTATTGCAAATGGCTTTATACCAAAACCGGCATTTTTTACAGATTACCTACGGAAGCAGAATGGGAATATGCCTGCAGGGCAGGAACGAAAACCGCTTTCTTTTTTGGAGACGATGCTGCCGCGTTAAAAGACTATGCATGGTATGATGCGAACAGCAAAAAGAAGTATCAGAAAGTGGGACAGCTAAAACCGAATCCATGGGGATTGTATGATATTCTCGGAAATGTTGCTGAGTGGACACTTGATCAGTACGATGAACAATATTATTCGAAAATTGAAAGCTCTGATCCGATAAACGTTCCGCAGAAAAAATATCCAAGGGTTGTAAGAGGAGGAGGATTCAGTGACCCTGCAATGATGATGCGCAGTGCAGCAAGATCTCATTCAGTTGCTTCCTGGAACAAGCGCGATCCGCAGGTACCAAAAAGCAAGTGGTGGCTGACGGATGCAATGGCCGTAGGTTTCAGGGTTGTTCGTCCCTTAAAACAACCAACAGAACAGGAAGCGATGGAATTTTATGAAAAATTCCGGTCGAATTAAAATACAGGTTAATAGTTGTATTTTAGACAATTATTAAGTCAGTCAAACAAACAAGCCATATTTAAAAAACCACCCAATCAACAATTATGAATACTCCAAACAAACCAGGCAGAAGGGAATTCGTCAGAAATTCTTCTTTGCTTGCAGGCGGACTGATTGCCGCCCCACTGTTTTCCGGTGCGAATTATTTTTCCGGTTCTGATGATGTAATCAAAGTTGCCCTGGTAGGTTGCGGAGGTCGCGGAACGGGTGCAGCGATGCAGGCTCTGCTGAGCAAACAGAATGTAAAACTGGTTGCAATGGCTGATGCTTTTAAAGATCGTCTCGACAGATGTTATAAAGAAATTCAGTCGGATGAGAATTCTGAAGGAGATAATATCAAAGCAAGGATCGCAGTTCCGGAAGAAAATAAGTTTGTTGGATTTGACGCTTATAAAAAAGCCATTCCTCTTGCAGATGTTGTTATCCTCGCAACTCCTCCGGGTTTCAGACCAATCCATTTTGAAGAGGCAGTTAACCAGGGAAAACACATTTTCATGGAAAAGCCAGTTGCAACTGATCCTGCAGGCGTCCTGAAGGTTCTTGCAGCGGCAGAAAAAGCAAAACAGAAAAAACTCAACGTGGTTGTAGGACTTCAGCGCCACTACCAGAATTCATATAGAGAATTATTCAAAAGAAAAGACCAGATCGGTGATATTCTTTCCGCACAGGCATGGTGGAATAATGACGGTGTCTGGGTGAATAAACGCAAACCTGAGCAAACGGAAATGGAGTACCAGATGAGAAACTGGTATTACTTCAACTGGCTTTGTGGTGATCATATCACTGAACAGCATATACACAATATCGATGTAATAAACTGGTTCAAAGGAGCATATCCTGTAAAAGCCCAGGGGATGGGTGGAAGACAGGTTCGTAACGGAAAAGACCACGGAGAGATCTTTGATCACCATTTTGTTGAATTTACTTATGCCGACGGATCAATATTGAATAGTCAGTGCCGTCACATTCCGGGAACAATGAGTAAAGTAGACGAATTGCTCATCGGAACAAAAGGAAAGATCCAGGCAGGGGCAGCAAACATTGTTGATCATAAAGGAAAGGTTTTATACCAGTACGACAGGTCAAAGGAGAATAATCCTTACCAGTCAGAACATGATGAACTGTTCGCAGCAATTGCAAAAGGAGAATACAAATTTGCTGATGCTGAAAATGGTGCAAAAAGCACCATGACTTCCATCCTCGGACGTATGGCAACTTACAGTGGTCAGGTACTTGATTTTGAGAAAACGATGAACAGCGGATTAAGCCTGCAGCCAAAAACTTACGCCTGGGATGCAATGCCACCTGTAGTTCCTAATGCAGACGGCTTCTATGCAATTGCAACTCCGGGTAAAACGAGATATGCATAAGCGATAATAATAGACAGGAGAATAAAACTTCAGTTGATTATTTAATTCGAAAACGTTTATAAGAAAACTGATAGTTTATTTAACTGGAAATAAAAACGGGCTGACTATATAAGTCGGCCCGTTTCTTTTCGCATTAGATCTGGAAATCCAAAACGTTTTATATATTTCTGTCAAGCTAATAATGTTATTACTCCACTAGGAAAGAATATCTTTCTTCCTGAATACCGCTACTGCAACTCCAAGAAAAATAAAGATATGAGCGATCAGTACCATCGCTGATTTAAAAATGCTGTTGTACTGGATCGGGTTATCAAAAAATCCTTTCCATCCTAACATATGTGAGGTAAAAATGTATGGCCTGATCGGATCAAACATTGGCAGTTCGAGCGAGGAGAAAATGGTAAAGAAAATGATCACACTCATCGTTGATACAATCGGACCAATCGAGTTATCTGCAAAAACGGAAAGCAACAGTGCAAGTGCAGCAACAGTCGTCATTGCTATAGCTGCAAAACCAAAAGCCGCAAAATATCTCCAGAAGATATCATTCATCGGATGGATAATGATCTCTGTACTTTTAAAGATCATCAGGTCGCCGGTTCCGAATACAAGCATCGATAAGAACAATGCAAGAAAAGCCATCCATACCAATAACATCAAAGTATAAATAGTACTTGCAAGAAATTTACTGATGATCAGCGTTGTTCTGCTGACAGGACGGGAAGCAATCAATCTTAATGTTCCCATATTCGCTTCTCCTGCAACCATATCAGCTGCGACCAGCGCAATCAATAGCGGGACGTGAATCAGTAAGGTTTGCAATACGATAAAACAGATCAGGTATCCATTCAATATATTTCCTTCAACAGTGAAGGAAGAATCAACAGATTGCAGCATGAAGGACACATATGCTTTTCCATCCGCATAAAATGCAAACTGGATCAGCAGCACAATTGCAGCAATGGCAATAAAACTGATGAAGGTTCGGGGACGTTTAAAGATCTTGAATAACTCAATTCGCAAAACTGTCAACATGTTGGTTCGCGGTTGTTAAGGAAAGAAAATATTGTTCGAGTGAATGTCGTGGACTGATCGAATAAACCTGTGCACCCAGAGAGATGAGTTCAGAAGTAAATTCTGAAAGTTTTGATGAAGGCATTTCAATATTGAACCCATCATGATTGTATTCGAGCACGGAAGACCACCAATCCTGTTGCTGAAATTTTTCCAGCAATGGAATCGTGTTCAACAATTTTACCTGTACAAACATTTTTTCAGGATCGAAGAGTTCTTTGATGGAACCTTCCTTAACTGCACGACCTTTATCGATGATCAGCATTCTGTCAGCAATCATTTCCATTTCATTCAATAAGTGAGATGAAACAAAAATGGTTTTGTTTTCCTTCCTGCTTAAATAAAGAATGAGGTTCCTGATATCGGCGATTCCCTGCGGATCAAGTCCGTTCAAAGGTTCATCCAATATTACGAGTTGCGGTTCATGGATGAGCGCAACTGCAAGACCCAGTCGTTGCTTCATTCCCTGTGAAAATGTTTTGGCTTTACTATGAGCACGATCGGCAAGTCCAACCAGTTCAAGTTTATCCATGATCAGTTTTGATCCTGGTTTTATTCCGCTCAGTCTTGCAAACAGGGAAACATTTTCATATGCGGTGAGGTATTTATAAAGATCCGGTCTTTCAATCACGGCACCAACCTGTCTGAGTATTTCGTTTCGATGGGAATCGAGCTGCATTCCGAATAATTCAACGGAACCGGATGTAGGTTTGATCAGGGATAAAAGAATCCGGATTGTAGTGGATTTACCTGCACCATTCTGACCAAGAAAACCATAAATCTCACCTTTCTGCACGGTAAAACTCAGATCTTCGAGAGCGTGAAGGTCCTTGTAATGCTTAGAGAGATTTCTCACTTTTATTATCTCTTCCATAATTATTGATATTACAATCTACTTGATGAACCGTTCATTTAAATTTTATTTTATAGAGAATTTGGCAATGAGCTCCACGACTTTGGCAATCCAAAGTAACCAGGGTCAGAATTTCCTGATGTAATTTTTTTTGGAGGGGGTATTGCATTTTACAGAAACAGCAGTTACATTTGTCTTATATCTATCCAACCTCAGAATTTCCGTACCAGACAGATCAGCCTTCAGAATCTGTTCCAATTTCCAGAAAGTGTTTTAAAGTTAAGTCGTAAGATTTTGAATTAAAGTCAAGTCATAAGACTGTGAATTAAACTTAAGTCGAAAGACTGTGAATTAAAGTTCAGTTGTAAGTCTGTGTATTAAAGAACCAGCACTTATAACAGTCTTTATAGATTTATAGTTGAAAGCTATGGTTATTCAATTGATGATTGAATAAACGCGTCCGTCCCATCTTCCTAATAAAAGCCTGATAAGCCTCTATCAGCAAACCATTTACAGCCAACCACCGGGTTGGTCAGTAATATTTTCATATCGAAACCTACAAAAATGAAACAGAAAATCAGCGCCTGTCTACAGGCCATGGCATGCCTGCTGCTATCAGTGGCAGTCAAAGCACAGTTTACTGAAAACTTCAACTCACGACCGGGAGTTCCAGTATCATCCTTACCAGGACATCTATCTTCACAATGCTGGCAGTTTTCAGAATTTGATACGGATGCAGGGAATTGGAATCCCGGAATCGAAGGAGATGGAGCAATGATCTCTACGCCAAATTCCAATCCTCATATTCAAAAAATGATCTTCACTCCGGTGCTTGATGTTCCGGGAATGATCAATCTTCAATTCAAGTATGCATTCAGTAATAATAACGGAAATGGTCATATCCGTTACCTGCGTATTTATCTGACAGATCCTGCAAATAATGTAATTAAGCTGCTGGATAGCCTGGATTTAAACGGTAAAAGAAAAGATGAAGTTTACACCTACAACAAAACTTTTACCAGGCTCGGATCTGAGGGTTATAAGATCATGTTGAATTATGGAGGTACCGGACTTGCGACAAGAATTGCTATTGATAATATTCAGACTTCTGCAAACACTTATTATGCAGGTGGCTGCGACCATCCACCGGTTGCAAAGGATGATGAAGTAAGTCCTTCAACAAACAATACCACTTCCATCCATGGTATCATTACAGACAATGATTATGATCCGGATAATGAACCATTCAGTGCTTTCCTGATCAGCCAGCCAACAACCGGAACAGTGGTAATTCATAACGACAACAGTTTCACTTTTACACCTAATTCAAATTTTACCGGAAATGATGTGATTTTTACTTACAGGATCTGTGAAGACGGACCTAACTCTCTCTGCTCTGAACCTGCAACTGTTCGTATTAAATTTCCACAGGCAGGAACGCTACCTGCAAGCCTTGTAGAACTCAGCGGATCCTATCGTAATGAAGGAAAAGTTGACATCTCCTGGATCACAACGTTTGAATCCAACACAGAAAGATTTGATGTTGAAAGAAGCTTTGACGGAAGAGATTGGGAAAGAGCGGGCACCGTTAAAGCATTGGGATATTCAACGATCCGTCATACCTATTCTTATATTGATATGGTCGGACAAAACACTGCCAATAAAAAAGATATTTTCTACAGACTGCGACAGGTAGATAAAGATGGGAGAACTGCTGTCACAAGAATTTTAGTAGTACGTGTTTATAATACAAAGGCAGTAAAAACAATCAGTGTAACTCCGAATCCTGCGAAGTCGGACATATCGGTTCAGTTACAGTTGACAGAAGCCTCCATGGCAACTATCAGGATCAGAAATACCAGCGGGCATGAAGTGATGAAAAAGGTTCAGAAGGTGGCATCAGGATCACATAATATACTGATGGAAGGATCATCAAGACTACAACCTGGAATGTATATTCTCGAAGTTGTAATTAACAGTAAAGAAAGAATGATCGTTAAACTGATCAAGGAATAGTTTTTTGTAAGGTTTCATGAGGTAAAACTCAAAGTCCCTCCGGATCTCCGGAGGGACTCTATTTAATTTTTATTTATCAGAAAATTGAGAAAATTGAATTGGAACCTGGATGTTAAATATGGTCTTAAGCCTTTAAGAAAATACTTTTCAAGTATTTTTTTGAGGAATTGAGTTTACCCGTTCCCCAAATAAGCTTTCAAACTATCAACATAAGTTTGAAAAGCTTTTACTCCAACTGGTGTGATCTTACATATAGTTTGAGGGTAATTATCCTTGAACTGTTTTACAACTTCAATGTATCCTGCATCTTTAAGTTTATTGATCTGTACACTCAGGTTACCTGCAGTAGCTTTTGTTTTTTCTTTGATGAAAGTAAACTCAGCCTCCTTCAGACTAATAAGCAGTGAAACCACAGCCAGCCTTAATTGGGAATGCAACAGCGGATCAAGTTCCTTAAAGTCCATAGTTTAGGATTGCTTCTTTTTATTGTACTCAGCACGAAGTTTATACCCTGGAATAATATATCCGAGCAGAATTGCAACAGCAGAGATAACCATGATGAAAAAGAAATCTTTGATCATAAAAATTGATATCGCAGCAATCCAGTTAATGACTGCACCATAGATCAACGGCCGGAATTTCAATACACTTCCGTAGATGAACATCCAGAAAGCATAAAGCACATAATAATAGCCGAATGCAGAAATTGAATTAGTGAGAAAACTTGCGGCAACCAATACAAACAGACTGATAAAAAACCCCGTGCCTATGCGGTCGAGAATATCCTTGACATATGTTTTGGAAAGCTCTTTCTTTTTCTTCACAACAACATGTGCAAGAAAATAGATCACTAACCCCAGGACTAAAGCAGCTGTCCATGCAGTTCCGATATATTTTCCCATTCCTGTTTTCATGAAGATGGCGGAGAGCACTGAAACCGAAAATAATATCCATCCCCAGATCAGCCATCCATCTCCCCGGTCGTTCTGCTCATCTTTTGCAACTTCTATCATTTGCTGGATGATCCTGAAGCTTTCTTCACCCGTCATAGGTACCTTATTCATAATTGGTCGAGTATAAATTAAATTGATAATATGCTGTGCCTGTTCCGGAAAATATTTGTCTGGCTATCAATACCAGGAAATATAGCTGCAGAAACATTTTCAAATTTTACTTAGCAAGACCTGCAAAATATTTCGCCTGGTTCAATCCCCATGCAGGATCAAGCGAAGATGCAGATTTATGTGACTCAAATCTCTTTATTGCTTCATCAAAAAGAACCTTTGCCTCAGATTTGCTTCCGCCAAACTGTTCCGGTGTAAAAAATTTATCCTGTCCTTCAAGCAAAGCAACTCTTGGATTCTGGGGATCGAGCTTTTTTGCCTGCGCAATTGCCTCTGCTCCCTGTGGACCATATGTTTGCCAGCGGGTCATTGGATCTGCCATCATTCGAAGATTGGAAATCATTTTTTTTATGATGAAGATCTCTGCATGTTCCCCTTTGATAGCCGCCGCTTTATTCAGTAACGATTCCGCCTTATCTGCAATGGGATCTGTTTTGTCAGGAGCCGGACCAGCCTGCGACATCATCAGTCCGTTCATGACCTGTGCATATGCAGCATAATAGTAAGGAAGCCATTGTGTTTTTTCAGCTTCTGCAATGCGTTCAAAATTGTTAGCAATTTCAGCATACTGATCAGGCGTAGAGGGTTGTTCCAGTTTTGCAAGATTTGTTTCCATTGCTTTTTGAAACTTATCTGACTGCGCAAAGATTGCAAAGGAGAAAAGTGTGCAGCATAAAAGGAGAATTGTCTTTTTCATAAAACTTAGTTTGTGATGATTGATATGAATAGTTGGTTAAAAAATCTGGTGGTTTAATACTTTGTGAAATTGCTTTTTATGGGGTCTGGAAATTTATAAGTCACTAAAGATTACTATTTATAATTTCATCGGATCTGTCAACACCGAAACTGAAGAATGCTCCAAGAAAAAAGAAGCTTCTTGCGGGTGGAAGAATAGCTTCCTTCCTTGCACCGTTCGCTGAATAATTGTATCCGAATACCTGGTTGGAACCGAGCACATTATTTACCGAGAAAACAAAGACAGTGAAACTTTTAGCAGTCTGCTTTCCGATAAAAGGAAGATAATTCACACTGAAACTTAAATTCTGATAAGGAATGGTTCGCCCTTGGTCGGCAACTACAACTTTGTTTGAATTATTCTCATACAGGAAGTTGTAATAGGGTCTTCCGGTAGCATAAGTATAAGAAAGATTGAATTGGGTTTTCATGGAGGTCACAAAACGTTTCATCACAAGATTGGCGGTATGTTTCGCTGCAAAATTTGGTTCCAGACTCATTGGATAATTCAGATAATTTCTTTTCGTATCAAGAAACGAATAGGAGATCCAGTAATCAAAATTCTTGAGTGTTTTTCTATCACGGAAAAACAGTTCAAATCCTTTCGCATAACCATCACCGTTATTATCGGCTAAATCAGGGATGCTTGAACTATTACTGCTGCCAAGCTTGACAAGGTCATGATATTTTTTATAGTATAACTCTGTTCTGAAAGTATAATCCCTGCTTACCACCTGGTAGTTTGCGATATAGTGAGTGGCTTTCATGTATTGCATGGGAAGTTGATCATAAGCGCGAAGAAAAAAATCTTTATCGGGGCGCTGGTAAAATAAACCGTAGGCGAGGGAAACCTGTCCTTTCGGACTTGTTTTATATGCCAGGCTGATTCTGGGTGCAAGGTTCGACCGGTTAATGAGTGAAGAGTTTTCAGCCCTTACTCCTATCTTGGCAGCGAGTTCATTGGTGATATATAAATCCGTTTCAGCAAATGCAGCAACGTAATTATCATCTGCAACAGTTCTTGCGTTGGTTAAATACCTGTTTGAAAAAATGTTGCGATGTTTTAGCAGGATATATTCTGCACCACCCCGAACTGCGCTTAATGCTCCGAATCTTCGTTCCCATACGGCTTTGAGTGTGAACATATTGCCCAGTGCATCCAGCATAAACGATTTGGAAGCATAGGGTTCATCAGTAATGTCAGCAGGTTTGTTTTCTGCATTTTGCAGGACGCTGCTGATCTCGTCGGTATTCGAACTGAATGCCGCGCCGATATTGATCTTTGAATTCTTACCTGTTTTTTCTTTCCAGGAAAGGTTCGCATATACGTTACCGTTATGAAGACTGAAAGCATTTTTCAGGATGGCTGAATCAATATCGGGTCTTCTCACACCGATATCACTCAGGTTGAAATATCCATAAAATTTAAGGATGCCTGTTTTTGAAGTTTTGATCCGGAAATTGAAATCACCATTGTGAAATACGGGGATCCTGAAGTTATCCGGACGTTGTTTTACAAGTGCGAAATAAAGTGAGAGATCAGTGTAATTATAACTTGCACCCCAGGAAGTTTTCCCATCTTTTGCAAGGTGCTGGTATCCTGCGCTGGCACCTACTGTCGAAATCCCGAGGTTGGAAGAAGTTCTGTCGGGCATATCAACCGACTCCAGGATAACGGCTGCAGATAATGCCTGCCCGTACAAAGCCGAATAGCCGCCTGAACTGAATACGGTTCCTTTGAAAAGGAAAGGAGAAAAGCGACCACGCTGTGCAAGATCAGGTACTCCGCTCAGGAAAAAGTTATTGACAAGAGTACCATCGATAAAGAACTTCGATTCTTCAGCGGTTCCACCTCTTACAAAAAGTCCTTCATTTTCTCCAACCTGCTGCGCTCCCGGCAGTGTTCTCAGAGCACCTGTTACATCTGCATTGGCACTGGCGGTAGTAACAATATCAATGGGATCCAAAACAGTGGTTCTTTTAGTATCACTTGCTTCAAATGATCCTGCGGTGATCACAACGGCTGTCATTTCGTTCACTTCTTCCTTGACCTGGAGCGATAATGTTATTGGAGAATTACCGACTTCGATTGGAGTTTCTGAAGTTTTATAATTTATGGCGGAAACGATCAGTAAAAGTTTGCCGGATTCTGAGGTACTGAAGCTGAATTTCCCGGAAGAATCGGCGGTGGCGCCATCGTAGCTGTCTTTAATAGAAATACTTGCTGCAGGAACCGGTCTCCCCTTCTGATCTTTTACGGTTCCCGAGATCTTTTGCTGGGCAGTCAACCAAAAAGGAATTATTTGAAACAGCAACAAAATAAATGCACGCATTAGTTAAGGTTTCAACAAATATAAATTAGTTTATGATATAAACCAAATTAAGAGACTGAGATTTTTACAGGTCAGAAAACTCATAAAAAAAGCCAGGTCTAGACAGACCCGGCGCTTGTTGATCGTACCCTTTAAAAAAAAATTATGCAAGCAATAGTAGTTGGGATGTACGAACCTTAACCTTGAATTTATTTGTATTACTAACTCTTAAACTATGGTATTCTATTGATTAAAACTTCGGTATGGTAGACGAGGTTGTTCCGTTCTTATGAACAGATACAATTCTGTAACTGGCCCGTGAACCATTCTCCTTCTTCTTATCTGAGTACTGGTAAGAGTTCATCTTCGACTGCAGTTCATGCGGAAACATGTATGCTGCAACCTGGTATTCTTTTCCGCCGGTGCTTTTTTCAATAATATAATGACTGACTTCCGCTTCATTTTCCACGGACCATTTCAGCAGTACTGCTCCGGTCTGTTGCTCTACATCAAATGATTTGAATTCCACTAGGGATCTGACTTCAACCAGGGTTGTAGCTGAAGTATAATTTGCTGGTTGTTGAGCGAAGGTTGCATAAGAAAGGCATACCATCATGATCAACGCTAACACCAGGCGATAAATAAAAATGCCCTGGTTAGATTTTGTTTCAGGTTGTACGGTAAATGATTTCATTTCTGAGGGATTTAGGGCCCACAGGAATTTGGAATGCAGTAATTCGGAGGATGCTTGGAGTTAGGGGGTTTGCTTTAACAGCAGTACAAATATGTAATACATCCCTGAATAATGCAATAGTATTTCTACCCAAATTTTAAAATTGACCAAAAATAAAAAACCGCCCTCTCAGGGGCGGCCTTCATTGATTATTTTCAAAAGATACTACTGTATCCTTATAAAATTATTAGTTCTTAAACTGTGGAATCAGGTTGGCAACAAGCTCATTCATCTTGCTGATACCATCTTCAGGAAGGTTTCCTTTCTTGAACTGAGCCAGTACATCAGGAAGTTTGGTTTCCATTTCCATCAGGAATTGCTCTTCAAAATCTTTCACCTTATTAACAGGAACTTCTCTCAGTAAACCCTGAGTACCAAGGTAAATAATCGCTACCTGCTTTTCTACAGGGAAAGGATTAAACTGAAGCTGTTTCAGGATCTCCACGTTTCTTGAACCTTTATCCAGTACCATTTTGGTTGCAGGATCTAGGTCACCACCAAACTTAGAGAAGGCTTCCATCTCACGGTAAAGTGCCTGGTCAAGTTTCAGGGTACCTGATACTTTCTTCATCGACTTGATCTGCGCATTACCACCCACACGGCTTACCGAGATACCTACGTTAATTGCAGGACGGATACCGGCGTTGAACAGGTTCGACTCAAGGAAGATCTGTCCGTCAGTAATAGAGATCACGTTCGTTGGGATGTATGCAGATACGTCACCAGCCTGGGTTTCAATGATCGGAAGAGCTGTCAGCGATCCTCCACCTTTTACCAGGTGTTTGATAGATTCAGGAAGGTCGTTCATGTTCTTTGCAACTCCATCATCATTGATCACTTTCGCTGCACGCTCAAGCAAACGACTGTGGAGATAGAATACGTCACCAGGATAAGCTTCACGTCCCGGAGGTCTTCTCAACAGAAGGGAAACCTCGCGGTAAGCTACTGCCTGCTTTGAAAGGTCATCATAGATGATCAGTGCCGGGCGACCGGTATCACGGAAGAACTCACCTATTGCAGCACCCGCAAACGGAGCATAGAACTGAAGCGGAGCAGGATCTGATGCAGAAGCAGCTACGATAGTTGTGTATGCCATAGCACCCGCATCTTCGAAAGTTTTCATCACACCTGCAATGGTGGAAGCTTTTTGACCGATTGCAACATATATACAATAAACCGGCTGACCAGCATCGTAGAATTCTTTCTGGTTGATGATGGTGTCGATCGCGATAGCGGTTTTACCGGTCTGACGGTCACCGATGATCAGCTCACGCTGTCCGCGACCAATAGGAATCATCGCATCGATTGCTTTCAGTCCTGTCTGGAGAGGTTCTTTAACCGGCTCACGGTAAATAACACCCGGTGCTTTACGCTCGAGGGGCATTTCGTAACGCTCACCTACGATCGGACCTTTTCCGTCGATTGCTTCACCGAGTGTGTTCACCACACGGCCCAGCATACCTTCACCAACATTGATGGAAGCAATGCTACCGGTACGGCGAACTTTTGCACCTTCTTTAATATCAGTGTACTCACCCATCATTACCACACCCACGTTGTCTTCTTCCAGGTTGAGGGCGATTGCTTTTACTCCATTTTCAAATATAACCAGTTCACCACTGCGTACATTGTTCAGTCCGTATACGCGTGCGATACCATCACCCACCTGCAGTACAGTACCAACTTCTTCAAGTGTGGCTGCAGAATCGAGATTGCTCAATTGCTGGCGCAATATCGCTGATATCTCATCTGATTTAATTTCTACCATGATTTAGTATTTAAAGCTTGTTTGTTTGTTTCGTCAAAATATCCTCTTCGGACATTTCAGTTATTCATCCCTGAAATAACCATAAGGTTATCTCACTTTGTATATATAATCGTTGTTCTGAAATTGCTTCTTCACATCATTCAACCTGCTTGCGACGCTGGTATCAACCATGGAGTCCCCAACTTCAAGGATAAATCCGCCGATCAGGGCAGGATCAACCTTAGTGATCAGTTCAATATTTTCAAGATTTCCTTCGCGCTTTACTTTTGCCACGATCGAGTTTTTCGCATCTTCAGATAATTCAGTGGCTGAAGTAAGCTTAACGATATGGATCTTCTTGTGCTTTTTATAGGCATCGATGAAAGCATCAGCCATTTCCGGAAGTTGCGCTTCACGACCTTTTTTAACCAGGAGGTTATTAAAAGCCAGGGTCATTTCGCTGATCTTGCCTTTGCCAAGTGCAACAAGGATCGCGATCTTTTTATCACCAGGAACAATAGGACTTTTCAGGACTGTTACCAGTTCACTGCTTTTACCGAAAGCCTGTTTAAGGAACAGCATATCTGCATATACGGTTTCCAGCTCATTTCTTTCAATGGCCAGATCCATGATGCTTTTTGCGTACCTGCCGGCTACACGTGATTTCATATATCTTAATTCCCGCTTTTAATAATTAATTGAGCTTCACTTCTTCGATCATCTGTTTCACCAGTGCATCCTGTGCAGCGCTGCTTTCCAGTTCACGGCTAAGTACTTTTTTAGAAACTTCGATCACGAGCTGTCCAACCTGGTTCTTCACTTCTGTGATTGCAGCCATTTTCTGCTGCTGAATTGCAGCCTGGGCGTCAAGAATGATCTTGTTTGCTTCAACTTTCGCCTGCTCTTTCGCTTCGTTGATGATCTTGTCTTTTGTATCACGGGCTTCCTTCAGCATCAAGGTTCTTTCTTCACGTGCTTTTGCAAGCATTGCTTCATTCTCATTTTTCAACTGAGCCATTTCAGCTTTGATTCTTTCAGCAGCTGCAATAGATCCGGAGATCGTTGTTTCTCTTTCTTTCAGAGATTCAAGAATCGGCTTCCATGCAAACTTCTTCAGAATGAAAAGGAGGATCAGGAACACTAATAATGTCCAGAAGATCAAACCGAATGAGGGGACTAATAAATCCATTTTTCTTTGTTTTGAATGCAGAACCGGTTAAGAATTACTGATCGAAAATTGTCGGTGTTCTTATCGGTCCGGGCTATCTTTTATTAAATTCTTATTTATGAACTGAATATAAATTCCAAAATCAGTGTGAAAACAAAACTAAAAAGAATCCCCCTTGCCCTGTGCTCAGGGGATATCTTTTAAATCTTACTAAACGAAGATCGCCAGGATACCTGCGATAACTGCGAAAAGGGCAACACCCTCGATGAACGCAGCAGTCAGGATCATGTTTGCACGAATGTCGTTTGCAGCTTCCGGCTGACGAGAGATTGCCTCTACAGCGCCTTTACCGATCTGACCGATACCAAGACCAGCTCCGATTGCAGCAAGACCTGCACCGATCGCACCACCTGCATTCGCCCAGGCAACATCGCTCAACAATACTGTAAGTAAATCCATGATTGTGTGTTTATAACTGATTAATAAAAAACTCTTTATGAAAATTTATTTTAAAACTTTTTGATTTCATCCTCAGGCAATCCTTTCAGAAAGCCTTTGGATCATTTCCAGGAATTCTCCTTTTAAATGATCACCGGCTCAGTAGCAGGAATATGCTCACCATCCTTATGTGGTCCGTGGTCTTCATCATGATGGTGTTCTTCAATCGCCTGGCCGATGAATACAGCTGTCAGGTTAGTGAAGATAAAGGCCTGAACAAATGCTACCAGCACCTCGATGATGTAAATGAAAGTCGCAAAAGCTACAGAGATCGGAGAGAAAAGCCCTCCAGCTATTCTATTTAATCCACCGAAAATAAAGATCAGGGAGATCAGACAAATGATGATGATGTGACCTGCAAGCATGTTTGCAAACAGACGGACAATCAATGCAAAAGGCTTGGTGAAAATACTCAGTACCTCAACGATCACCATGATCGGCTTTACAAAGCCGGGAACCGGAGGATTGAAAATATGTCCCCAGAAATACTTGTTACCGCTCACCACGATCACGATAAAGGAGATTACTCCAAGTACCAGCGTGAACGCAATGTTCCCCGTTACGTTTGCAGATCCCGGCACCAACCCGAAAAGGTTGTTGATCAGAATGAAAAAGAAAACGGTCAACAGGAACGGAAGGTATTTAACGTATTTGTGTCCAAGATTTGGTTTGGCAACTTCATCCCTGACAAATGTAATTACAGGTTCAATTGCGTTCTGAAAACCGGTTGGAGCCGATTTGGTACCAACTCCTGCTTTATATTTCTTAGCGATGGTTGTCATAACCAGGATCAGGATGATCACTGCGAGGATCATCTGAACCACGTTGCGGGTCATCGAGAAATCATACACCGTAACCCCTTCTTCTGTAGCATGAATTTTACCATGCTCCAGCTTGTACCCGTTTACTTCCGCATGGCCATGTTCAAATTTTGAGGACATGAAAACATCCAGCCCTTTTTGCGGAGAATAAAGAATAACAGGTAATGGGAGGGTCACCGGGTGGCTCACTCCATCTGCTCCTTTATAATCAAAAAAGTGATATTCATGGGCATCGAGCACGTGCTCGAAGATTACTTTATTAGCATCAAAGCCCTCTTTCTCTTCTGTTGCTGCGTGTGCAGAACTGCCGTGCTCATCAGAACCGTGTTCTTCCTGCGCAATAGCCGCATTGGAAAAAACCAGCATACATACGCTGAAAGCCGCTACCAATAAGGATTTTACTCTTCTAGACAACATACCTGTCCTTAAATTTTGCGCAAAGATAGGAACCGGGGGGTATAAAAACCGAAAATTGATCCCTTTTCTTTCTAAACCACCAGGATATATTTCGGCAGCCCGGAATTGAAAAATTTACAGGGTATGAAATTGCCCTGATTTTGATGAATTCCCGAAAATTAATTGTTTTCCCAAAGAGTTGGCTGGGCCCTATAACACCGGAACATGCTTTTCGAACTGCATCTGGTGGAGCTTATAATAATATCCTTCTTTCGCAATCAACTCCTGGTGGTTCCCCATTTCCCGGATCTCCCCCTTATCCAGCACGATGATCTTTGTTGCTTTTCTTATGGTTGATAGCCTGTGGGCTATTACAATCGAAGTCCTTCCCTCGATGAGGGTATCAATCGCTTTCTGGATCAGCTGTTCACTTTCAGTATCAATAGAAGAAGTTGCTTCATCCAAAATCAGGATGGAAGGATTATACAACAATGCCCTGATAAAGGAGATGAGCTGGCGCTGCCCCAATGATAAGGTATTCCCTCTTTCCATCACATTGAAATCATATCCTCCCGGCAGATCCATAATAAAATCATGCATATCGATCATCCGGGCCGCTTCATATACCCTTTCTTTTGGAATTTCCGGGTTCCGAAGCGTGATATTATCCATCACTGTCCCAGAAAACAGGAATACATCCTGCAAAACAACCCCGATATTCTTCCGGAGCTGGTCGAGCTTGTAATCTTTAATAGGGATATCATCAATCCTGATCTCGCCTTTCTGAATATCATACAACCGGTTCATGAGACTTATGATGGAAGTCTTTCCGCTGCCGGTATGACCAACCAGTGCCACCGTTTCGCCTGGTTCGACTTTAAAATTCACATTTTTCAGGACATACTGCTCGTCCACATAAGCAAAGGATACATCCTTAAACTCCACTTTACCACCACTTTTTTCAGGCGCTTTGGTTCCCTGCCCGGTGATGAAATCTTCATTATCCATCACTTTGAAAACCCGCTCGCTGGCGATCATTCCCATCTGCAATACGTTGAACTTATCGGCAATTACCCTGAGCGGACGGAACAAAAGGTTCAGGCATAAATAGAAGGACATCATCTTACCCACCAGCAATTGCGCTTCGCCAGCTTCCATTCCATAAGCCCGGGTTCCGGCATACCAAACTACCAGACCAGTTCCTACAGCAAGCACGATCTCCACAATAGGAAAGAAGATCGAATACGCGAAAATCGCCTTGATGTTTGCATTCCTGTGCTCTTTATTGATCTCCCTGAACTTATTGAGTTCCCTGTCTTCCGCAGCAAACGCCTGCACGATCGACATCCCCGTGATATGTTCCTGAACAAACGCATTCAGGCTGGCCACCGCATTTCTTACCCTGATGAATGATTTGTTCACACTTTCCTTGAAAACATAAGTTGCCATGATCAGGAACGGGAACGGAGCAAGACTGATCAGCGTCAGCTTCCAGTCGGTCCAGAACATAAAGGCCAGTATTGAAATGATAGACAACAGATCTGCTACAATCGGAATCAATCCTTCCGAAAAAATATCGTTGATGGATTCAATATCATTAATCGTGCGGGTGGTTAAGGTTCCGATGGGTGTTTTATCAAACTGGGAGAGGTTCAGTCCCAGCACTTTCCGGTACACTTTAACCCTCAGGTCACGAACAACGGTTTGCCCCAGCCAGGAGGTCAGAAAGGAAAATACAAACCGAAAAAAGGATTCAATTATGAGGATCCCGACCTGTGCAACGGTGATCAGCACAATTGCCTTAACCAGCATTTCCTGGACTTCCGATGCCTGTCCCGGTTTAATATAATTGTTGATGGTATACTGGATAAGATACGGTCGCACGGGCGAGAGTAATGCCAGTACGATTGCAAGCACAATGGAAAGAAGGAAACGGCTCCGGTAAGGAGCCGCAAATTGCATGATCCGCCGAAGCAGGCTGATATTAAAAACGTTCTTTTTAGCAGTCATTCCGAATGATTATTGCTCCTTGCATTCTTCAGTTCCTAACCTGGTTACCTGTTGAGTAACTTCATTAATTATCCATCTTCTCCTTATAAGCCCGGATAAAGATAGCACCAAGGTTTTTGTATGGCGGAATATAGTCGTCAAATTTTTCTTTTGAAGCTGCATCCGTGAACCTTCCACTTAATTCTCTCCACATATTGATCCAGTCGATACTTCTTCCTGCCACCAGGTTATTGTTAATCGCCTGGAGGATCGGTTCGTTCACAGTTTTAGTTCCTACCTGTTTGGAAGAAATGATATGGGCATCCTGGCAGATCGACAAAACATCGTTCAGATTATTATATCCTCCACAAGAACCCAACACTACGATCCTTGCCGACGGAGCAAGCTGTCTCAAAGTATATTGAAGATGATAACTATGTCCCCGATGAATTACGATGGAAGGTCGGTATTTGTTCACTGCCATATATTCACTCAGCTTTTCCTGAGCTCTTGCATCGGGATCATCCGGACCAAGTAATGGTTTGTTCGCAAAAATGATCACGGGCTTGCCACGGGTAGAACTGATATTCACCCAGTTTTCATTCTGAACGATCTTCCATTCAGATCTTCCACGGAACATACCCATAAAGTTTTCAAAGGAGAGTTGTCCGTCCTTGTCTTCATCTCCATAAAAAAACACCTGCTGAATAACACGGCCACTGCTGTCCTGAAGTGTTTTATAATCTTTTGAATAGATGGAAGGAATTCCCAATTCAGCAGAAAGATCTTTCTTCGCGTTCAGTGTATCCGCCGATTCAAACAACGTTTTAAGAAGATTGTAGATCACCATGCCTCTCTTGTTCTCTGCCTGTTCATTCCGGGTATAGTTCCATTTCACTTCATCCAGGATATATTTCGCAAGTGATGGATTTTTATCCATGATACTGCTGTATGAATCTGCAACGTCCACCGCTTCTTCCAGTCCGTTTGTATTTTCCAGTTTGATCACAAATGCTTTCATGGTAGTGGTTGCATTTTCCTTATCCATCTTTCCCAAAAAATCATTCAGGGTATTATAACCTGCTGCCATCTTCAGGAACTTACGGAAATAATCACCATTAACACTCATAAGAAGACTGTCGCTTCTTGGCGTCGACATTCGCTGGAAGATCCTTTTATAAACATTCAGGTAACTGGAAGTATAGATTTCATCTTCACCCATTACCACGAGGTAATACAATTCCTGCGGTGTGAGTCCTTCCAGTCTTTTAAACCTCACTGCTTCATTTTCCACGGAGTGAAGGGCATTGATCTCCCGGATAAAATATTGCTTTGCCTTGCTGGACAGCATATCGGTGAGAGCCTTCATTTCGGTCACTGTATCCTTCATTGGAGGCAGCAATCTTGCAGCATACTGAATTCTTGTATCCACCAGTAAACGGTAGTAAGCAAAATCATCACCTTTAACACGATCGATCTGATCAAGAGTGAGTTTACCGGAAAGTAACTGAGTCAGAAAAGGGAAATAGTACTGACCGCTTTTGCTGCTCGCCATCGAACCGATCATCCTTACCAGGGAATCCGGGTGCTTGCGGATCCTGTTTCCAAGTTCATTTCTTGCAGCTGCATAATTATAGAGTTTGCGGATATCTCTTCCGGCAGCTTCCCTGATCATTTCATTTGCAAACGGAAGATTTGGATTAGATCTTAATACCGGGAGGATTTCATCAGGATGAAGTGCGCAATATTTCCTGATCAACAATTGCTTTGCAGGTTCAATACCCGGATTAGGGGAAGGCGTTGTAAAACAGTTGGACAAAACCTTACCTACTCCATAACTGGTCTTTTCAATTACCGGCAGGATCGATTTATTATCGGCATCAAGTTTCATGGCTTCTTCAAAAGCGTCCATCAGTTCCGGAGCCATTGAAGCAGGGAAATCTTTATTTCCGCGGGTTAGGTTATATTCTTTTACCAGGCTTTCCAAACTGAGAAGGTACCTGATCTTCTGATTGCGGTTGTAGGCTGAATCATTTTCAACTTGCTGTTGAATGGCATCTATCCTTCTGTATAAAGCATCATTAACCTGGAGACGAATGGATTCGTCTTTCGGAAGAGATTTTTCTGCAATTCTTTTTTGCTGCGCATCGACTTTATCGTGCCAGAGCATTCTATCAGTCGCAACCTTAAACGGGTACGAGGTCTGTGCCCGGATCAACTGGAATTGGATTAAAGCAAAAGCAAACAGCGACAGGATCTTACCTTTCATAGGAAGCAAATTTAATGAATTGTATTACCGGAGACGTTAAATCTCTCCCGGAATATGTCAATCACTTAACAATTACATAACCCAATTAAAAATCATTCCTTTGGGCGGAAAATTATTTTTGCGTAAATTTTTTGTTAAATGGATTCAAAAGGGAACAAGATCCTCATTGCTGATGATGAACCGGATATACTCGAGATCATTCAGTACAATCTCACCCGCGAAGGCTACCAGGTGCTGACAGCCAAAGATGGGGATGATGCCCTCATGAAAGCCAAAAGTTTTCTGCCCGACCTGATTATCCTCGACATAATGATGCCAAATAAAAACGGTGTCGAGGTTTGTGAGATCCTCCGGAAGCAGACAGCCTTTAAAGACACCCTTATAATTTTCCTTACAGCCTTAAGCGATGAAGGTTCACAGGTGAAAGGACTCGAAACAGGAGCGGATGATTATATCAGCAAACCGGTAAGTCCGAAAGTCCTGGTCAGTCGCGTAAACGCACTGTTCCGCCGGGTACACAAACCTTCTGAAGAAGACAGCAATAAAAAGATCCGGATCGACAATCTCGAAATCGATCCCGTAAAATATGAGGTTAAGATAGATGACCGTGAAGTAGTACTGGCAAAAAAGGAGTTCGAACTGCTGTACTTACTGGCATCAAGACCGGGAAGAGTTTTTCTTAGAAACGAGATCCTGAACCAGGTCTGGGGAAATGAAGTGATCGTGGGTGACCGTACCATAGATGTACATATCAGGAAGGTTAGACAGAAACTGGGTGTTGACTGTATCACCACCGTTAAGGGCGTGGGATACAAGTTTGATCTTTAAGTATATTTGAAGATCAGGTATGATCCAGACTAAAAACCTTTCTCCCAGAGAATTATCAGCATTAACTGCTTTATTGTTATCGATCCCGGTTGCTTTGGGGATCTGGGCTTTGACCAGGAACTGGCAAATAGGGCTGGCTTCCCTAGTTGTGGTATTTCTGGGAAGCTTCGGACTGATCATGTTTACCCTCGAGCGTTTTATCTACCGGAAAATAAAACTGATCTATAAACTGATCCACCAGACCAAGGCTACGAAAAAGGAGGAGGTTTATTTTAAGTACATCCTTCCGTCAAAAAGTATTGATGATGTAAGAGAAGATGTAGAGGCCTGGGGAGAAAGAAGAAACAGGGAGATCGAATTGCTCAGAAGAAATGAAGCATACCGGAAAGAGTTTCTTCAAAACCTCGCACACGAATTTAAAACTCCCGTTTTTGCGATCCAGGGTTATATCGATACGTTGTTAAGTGGAGCAATGGATGATCCTTCCGTTTTAAAAAAGTTCCTGGAGAATACTGGGAAGAATGCAGACCGGTTGGTGAATCTAATGACCGACCTCGATGAGATCTCCCGACTGGAAAGCGGAGAACAACTTCTGTACAAACAGAACTTCATCATCCAGGATCTAGTGAGAGAAGTTTTCGATTCACTCAGTATTAATGCAGCCGCAAAAAATATTAAGGCAAGTATCAAAAAAGGATGCGAATCTCCTATCATGGTTTTTGCTGATAAGGAAAGGATCAAACAGGTATTGATCAACCTTGTTACCAATGCAACGAAGTATGGTAAATTGAATGGAACGATCGTAGCAAGTATTTATATCACCGATGATAAACATGCGCTGATCGAAATCAGTGATGATGGAATCGGAATTGAAGAAGAACATGTACCCAGGATCTTTGAAAGATTTTACCGGACCGATAGTGCGCGGAGTCGTGATAAGGGAGGAACCGGACTCGGATTGGCAATCTGCAAACACATCATCGAAGCGCATGGACAATCCATCCATGTAAGAAGTACAAGAGATGTTGGAACTACTATAGGATTTACCCTAGAATTAAAGCGGGATTAATACCGTCACCAAACACTAAGATCTGCCTAAGAGTTTTTTACTAGTTTGACATTTTAATGGGCACTCTGTATGCTAACCTTTTAAGGTTATTAGTTAGTCTTGCGTAATTCAGATCCCAACTCTATGAAACCCTTGATCCGACTAACGTGGATAGCGATGCTATCCATACTTCAAATACAGGCAAAAGCACAGTGTGACAGCAGTGCTCAATTTCTTACATATGATTCCGTATTGATCGGGTCGTCTAATGATTATTATAACTTCAGTTTTCCCAAGTTTGATGCAACTATAGGTACACTGGTGGATGTGACATTTACGACAAAAGTTACGTTGAACTTTTCTTTCACTTTGGAGAACAGGGAAACTTCCACACTCAATTATCGGGTGAGACTTGTCAGGGATCATGAAATCAGTTCTCCCGCACTGATGACACCACTGACTGATTCGCGATCTATAACCTATGGTTTTTTCAGACTGGAAGGAGATAACGGGGTTCCCGGTTCAGGCCCGGACTTTGTACAGCGTCAGAATCTTCAGCCCCTGCTGAATTATACGGTGAACCAATCTGTTTACAATACTGCGGATTTCATGGGGAAAGATTCTGTCAACATTGATTATTTCTCAATGGCAAGTTCCTATGCAATGGGAAGTTTAAATAACACTTACACCTCTACAGCGAATGATACTTTACAACTTATTATGAGTTATAAGTATTGTCCGACTTCACAGCTTGCTTCTGACATCACCAATGTAATCGCCTATAAAAAAGACAAGTATTCCTATATCAAATGGAATGGGGTGAATGAATCAGAAAACAGGATCTATTATGTGCAGCGAAAAGTTGACGGAAGGGATTTTGTAATTATTCATAAAGTGAAAGCTGATAAGAAACTCCAGGGGAGATTTGAATATTCCTATAATTCGGAGCAGGATAAAGGAAAAGTGCAATTCAGAATAGTAGCAGTTGAAAAGAATGGAACATCCAGCGTAAGCAGGATCAGGATGGTTGATTACGGAAATGAAGTAACTAATGAAAGAACAATGAAGTTGTTTCCGAATCCTACATCATCTGTTGCTCAACTTATGTTCAGTAATACAACAAGAGGTGATTATGATGTGCAGTTAATGACGATCACCGGACAACTGATCAAACAGTACCAGTTTAAAAATGTGCTGATGGCAAAGATCAATGAACAGAATGAGTTGAGAAAAGGAACCTATATGATCAGGGTGATTAACAAGGGGACAGGAGAACAGATGAGTCAGCGGTTGGTGGTGCAGTAAGGGGATTATTAAATTTTGTATTGGCGTTATAACCTTATAAATAATTTAGTCCAACTATTCAATCTTCCCAATTCAATCAGGTAATTATTTATTATAGAATTAAACTCCATTGGGGTAACAGAATTATTTGAAGAAATTGAAAATGAAAGAGTAGCTGAGAAAGTATCTACATTGGTGGCAAAATAACTAATATGGTAGTGAGGTAATGCAACACCGAGAATCATTCCAGGAAGTCCATTAAATACTTCAGGACCACCTTTTGTTTTGATTGCATCTGTATAAAATGCCACAACATAAACTGAGTCGAAAATTAGGCCATTTGCTCTTCGACATTCATAACCTGATATTTCACGAGTTTCATCAGTCAATTTCCATTTAATTCTATTTAATGAGTCTTTCACATGAAAACTTTCATTAAATACATGCTTTTCCGAATGCACTATTTTATGCGTTAAATCAACATGGACTTTGCTAAAATAGGATACAAGTGTTTCTTTAAAAAAAACAGATTGGGGATTAAGTGGTTCATACAAGGTTTCATTTGCATTAAACCTTAATTGAAAACTATCAACCCAAAATTGAGATGAATTCATCATATAGTTTTCAACATAAGAAATCACTTCAGGCTTAACAGCCTCATTTGCTTCAGAAATGAAGAGTGGCAAGATTGCCCTGGTATTGACCTTTCTTTCAAAAATAATTCGTCCGGAATCAGGAAATTGAAACTGCGACCTCCCTTTAAATCCGGATAACAAAAGAATGGCAATAAAAATGATTTCTTTTGGCATTCCTAGGATTTAATTTTTTTAAACTTTGAGAAATTCCAGGAAGCAGTTATCATAAAATATCTTCTCATAGTAAGAAATCTGCTTTCGGTAAAAAAATTTGAAGTTGCCTTTCTGGAAAAGCCAATATTAGCATTCAATAAGTCAATACCAGAAATCTTAAAAACTAATTGTTCACTTTTAAGAACGCTTCCACTGATCCCGGCATTCCATATAAACCGGTCGAAATTATTTTGAAATACTTCAGTTTTCTCCTGCCAAACATATTCCGCATCGCTGTTTATCTGAATCCTCTTAAACACAAAAATTTTTAATGAAGGCTTAAGAGTGAAAGACAAGAAATTATTATTGACTTTCTGAACTCCAATTAAGCTGTTTGAATTATAGTTAATGGTAGTGCCCAAATTGATCTCATAACTGTTTGCCTTATTCTTGGAACCAAATATTCCAACAGAATAAATCTCATAGTTCAACTTATTCACGGATTCATTTACAAAATTGTAAGTCCGTCCCCCATTAATATTCAAATCAAAAGTCAGCTGTAAATTCTTTCGGGAAAGAGGTCGTGAATAAAAGCCTGCAAGACTAAAAATGTTGTTTTGAAACCCATAAAGGTTTAAATACATTAAAGAGTATGCGCCACTTTCATCTATGTTCATTCCCAATGTTATTGGATTTGATACGTTTGTATAGGAAGCAGTAATCGCAGTAAATATGTTGGATATATTCTTAAAAGACTCGAAACTCGCTGAAATGTTATTTGAAAAACTATTATTTATTTCAGCATTATCAAGATAGTTAATAAGCTGAGTATTATTGAAATTGTAAGGAAACAATTGTTGAAATTCCGGTATTATAGTAGTACCACGATAGTTTATTTCAAAATTAGTTTGCTCCTTAAATTTATAATTGAAACTTAAAAATGGTTTCCAAATATTATAAGAACGACTGAACTGTTTACCCTTAATTTCATCCTGGATAGAAATGTTGGAAAAACCTCCGACAGAACCTGCACTGATCCGACTATTTCTAAGAGCTAAATTCAAATTGAAATTTCCAATATGCTGCCAATTATTATTGATCCTGTCAGTACTGAAAGTACTATCAAATTTAATTATGGGGAACGTTAGGGAAGGAATAGAAAAGTTATTGTCATCAGAATAGTTCTGAGAAACTTTATAACCAAGTAATATGGAAAGATTCTTACTTAGCTTCTCAGAAAAATTAATATTTGCATCTAACCTTCGTTCCAGATTATCTGTTTGTTTAATTAAATTGAGTATAACGCTGCTATCGATAACAGAATTCCCATTATAATAATCAGTTAAAGATAAAAACGCATTTTTACCATCCGTTTTTTTTACGAGATTATCCCAACTAATTGAGATGGTGCGGCCGGGTTTACGGAACTTCTTCTGCCACAAAGCATTCATAACAAAACTCTGGAAGTTTATTGATGCATCCTCTTGTGTTTCTATTTCATTGAGTAAACGCTCCCTGCCATCACGATCTGTTGCAGTATAATTTCTTTTATCAATTCTATTACCAAATGATCCTGCCGTTAAAAAGGATAAATCAGAGGTAGTATCTATTGTATGTTTTAAAGACAAAATTCCTTTGTTGGCATTTTCCTTTATATAAGTTGCGTTTGAAGAATTTCGTCTAATAATGTCAGTTAATAAATTATTCTGGGATACAGTGAAATCATTTCCTGTAATACTGATTGAGGAGAAATTATAATCGCCATTTAAACTGCTTCGATCGTTGTTCCATTTGTTATCGTAATGCAACCCTCCAAAACTGGAGGTCGGAATACCTCTGCCATCATATTGTTCTACATTTCCAATAAGTCCTAATTTATTATTATCTGTATTCGATAATCCCCACTGTCCAACGTTATTACCTGAGAAAAATGCAGAAGCTTTACGTTTGCCTTTAAACCAGTTTAAAAAGGCCTGGACTGTATATACCTTATTATGTTGGATTCCAGTACCTACACCAACTTCAACCTTCCCAAACAATCCATTACTTTTATCTTCCTTAAGTTTTAAATTTATAACACGATCCTGGATCCCGTCTTCAATTCCTGTAAAATTTGAAAGTTCTGACTTCTTATCATAAACCTGAATCCTGGAAATCATATCGGACCGCAGGTTTTTAGTGACCAGTGTAGGATCATCACTAAAAAATTCTTCCCCATCAACCAGGACTTGTTTTATTTTTTTCCCTTGTGCTGTAATCTGTCCTTTGGAGTCAATCTGCAATCCCGGAAGAATTTTTAAAAGGTCTTCAACTGTTGCATTTGGTGGCAACTTTATTTTGTCTGCATTGTATTCAATAGTATCTCCTCTAACCCGAATGTTATTTAACCTGGCCTTTACCACAACTTCCTGTAACAAACTTCCTTTGGACAATAATTTAATTTCATTCAAAATAAGATCACCATTGATTGCCTTTGCAAAATCCGGAGTAACTGAATAACTTACAAAACCCGGATAACTTATAAATAAAATACAGTTTTGATTAATGGGAATTTCCCGGAAATAAAATTGCCCTACCGAATCAGTCCTGGTATCTGAAATAATTAAGGAATCATTTTTGTTTAAGAGGACTACAGAAGCATTCTGCAAATACGTATTTGTGGAGCTATCAAGAATTATCCCTTTGATTCTTATATTCTGGGCGTAGGACCCTAAGCCCAAAACCCAAAAAAACAAGGCAAAACAAATGGAATACTTCATAAAAGCCTAAAAGTATATGTTAGATTATTGACATAAAAGAAATCACTTAAAATTCTAAACCTTTAGGCATCGTAACCCTTTCCACCTTGTTATTAATATCAAACCATACTTCTATATTCTCTGACTCAAATTCCGGTGCTTTATAAATAAAAAGTTTTTTTGGAAGGATCAAAATAGTTTCTAACTGAGTCATCTGGATGCCATTATTAAATTTACATCAGTTGCGGACATTCCAACTTCTATTGATTTAACCTTCTTTAAATTTTTTTGACCTTTATCAAGGTACTGGCAACTACAGATAGCTAATATTAACAATGAAAAAATAATGGTATTTGCCCTATTCATAAAAAATTTATTTCCCCATTAATTATTTATTTCCCAAAGTCTTCCTTTAAATTAAGTAGAAACTGTTAGGTCATTATTTAAGTTTCAAGATCTTAAATGTATTCGCCAAATGTCAATGCTTCCTAAACTTTCATTAGATGGGCGAAGATTTTAGAATTAAAAATTTACACGTCGCTTAAATAACTTTGAAACAATAAGTTCTTTCTGTGCCCTCTGGTACAGTGCCAAACACTTGGTTTATGTAATACAAGTGTTGTTCAGTGTTGGTAAAATAAAGTTAGTAGCCGGTTTTGGTGCATTTGTCATTTTCTCTATATACATTCGCTGCGTTAGAGAGGCCAATACTGAATATGCCTTTTCTTTTTGGATAATGCCAAGCCGGAGTTGATAGCTCGAAGATATTTCTGAGAAAAGATAGTCCCTGACCACTTGAGTATTAGGATTATTGACCTTGGTACCCGTTACCAAATAGTAATCAAAATCATTTGCAGCTTCTTTCCCGGTTGGCTTTACTAATTCGCCAAGTCCCATGGCGGTGCCAAGGTTAGTCGCTTTGCTGTAACTTATAACTTGACCACTATTGGCTTCAATTTGAGATACGGGAGACGTAATATCTAGCCAAAGGGTATCTCCTATGTCTCAGCACAATCTAATCCTGTTTTAACGCATTTGACATTGGTAAAAATTAACAGGCATAAAAATCCACCTATAATTACATGTTTAATATCCATAGATTTTAAAAATTGCGGAAACACCTGCAGCGTCTCGATTGGCATTCTCACTTAAAAGCCTTACACGATACGCAGGTAAATTTGAAATATCGGAATTTTTTCCAGTAAATAAATTCCTGCGGAATAAAGAAAAAACTGATAATTACCTCCTCTATTTTACTACAAAATAATAATCTCCTCCAAGAGGGTTAGTACCTGGTATATAGAAAGGATTGAGTGGATAATGCTGATTTGTGTTTGCAAAATAAATATCGAAAGATGCCTTAGTACATTTGTCAGCTTTCCGATATGTATTATTGGAATTGCTAAACAAAAGACTAAATAATCCCTTCTTTTTCGGTACAACACCTAAAAGGAATTTATATCTCTTGTTGTTTTCTGAAAATATATATTCAACATCAATAGAAGTTTGATTCACCAACTTTCCAACGTCTTCCTTCAAAATTAAGTCGAAACTGCTAGGGCTTTCATTAGTCCAGCTTTCTAGATCTTTATTGTATTCGCCAAATGCCAATGCAGTTCCTAAATTTTCAGCTCCACTGTAATCAATAACTTGTCCGCTTCCCTTATCTTTAAAATAAGCACTTTCATTTATTTCTAACCAAATGGTATCGTTGATTGAAATTGAGTCCTTATCAGGATATGCTTTTACAGGCAAATCAAAACTATACTTTACTTGTGCGCAATCCAATCCGGTTTTATTACAACTACACTGCTGAAAAAAGATAGTTGTTCCCAAGAAAATTACCACAAATAAAGTCCTTGTATTAGTATTCATAAAATTGAAAGATTGTTGTAACACCCGCAGCCTGATTGTTTGCATTTTCATTTAATAAACGGCTTCGATAAGCCGGCAAATTACTAATATCAGCATCCAATGCATTAAAAAGTTGTTGATTGGTAAAGCCAAATACGTTATCAATTATTGGGACTCTTTGTGGAACTGCATTAAAATCATTTCTATTATCCATCAAATCATAGAAAAGCCCCTGTGGAATCCAGTAAAATGGATCTTCAACTGTTCTTCTGGGATTAAAATCCTCCAGCAAATTTAGATTACTGCTTAAGCCTGCAACCGGCGAGTTGTTCATATAAGTATTTCCCTGCTCATCAAAGCCACCGCTTGCTGCACCATATTTTCGGTTGGTTAGAAAATGTCCCATGTGATAGGCCCAGCTTTCACTTAGTGCTATAATGGGGGAGTTTGAATTTGTACCATTTCCGTAAGGAGAAAATGCACTGTTAAAGTTCCTAATTCATCCATTAAAGCCTGAACAAAATTTCCATAGGAGCTGTTACCAACTTTATTATAATGAGCTGCATGGGTTAGTTCGTGGTAACAAAGCTCGGCCATTTTATCATTGCTGCTGGTCACTCCAGCACTCCCACGGTTATATCCAATGGTCAAATCAATCCTCCCTGCCAGCACTGAAGTTAATCGGTCTATAAAAACGCCCTCGAAATTGCCAGATGGAATCAATACAAATTGCCGAAGATAATGTGTTGGTAGATTGTATAAAAACCGCTTCGCAAACATCGGCGCAGCACCAGCGCCGTTTCCGGGAACCGTTAGCACACGCAGTTTATTGGGAGGAGAACCGATGCCTTCCAAAGGTGCGCGATCTAGAATGTACTCCTGAACAGCATTGTGTGTGGTGGCTGCTGCCCAGAGTTTTGCGCCCCGACTACGTACCACATTGTTGTCATCTACATTCCTTATGATATTGTTTATATCCCCCCCTGAATCTTCCAAAATTTATTTTAACCGGAAGCAATATCTGCCAAAGCCGGGCGCCACGGAGGCCCTTTATGATAGCGTTGTTATTTTTAAATTTGATCAAGACGGTAACCTTATTCCGAAAGCTTTTTGTAAACCTGTAACGACCTGAATTATCAGTGAATACTCGTTCAACCTTCAAGAACCGCCGCGCAACCATCCGGGCATTACGTATCGGCACCTGAGTATTTAGAACATCATCTGTAACAGTAATGCTTCCTCCGGGAATTCTAGTGTACGGCACTGGTGGCAAAGGGGTAACACAAGGACGACCGTCATAACCGCAGATCAGGCGGCAATCGCAACTAAGTGCAGTTGGTTGGACGCTGCAATCACAAGAGGAAGAGGTCGTAGCTGTCTTATCAGTTATCAAAGCTGTAGTACCTCCGCCACATCCTGCTGTATCCACATTATTGCCAGTGATACGGAAGCTACATTTTCGAACCGGTAATCGCTGGGCACATGCATACGCTGCAACAGTTGGTATGTAATTCAAGCCGGGGGAATATAATTGACATCCACTACAGCATATAGCCAGGGTATTTCTTCTACTGGTGTGACACCATCATCATAATAATCACCTTCCTGAATGATTTCATAATCTAACGGGTAATCGAACAAGTCAATATCCTGGTCTTCCAGCAAAGCCAACTGATCGGGATTTGTCGGCTTAAATCTTACATACCATTTATTTTCAGATATTCCGACAGTGCCTCCAGTCAAGTTTTGCGAAGCCTGCTGCATTACTGCAACAGAATAAGGCAGCCCTAGAAGCCTTGCACCCAGTAACGTTGGTTTTAGAATAGAATCATCCGAAAGACCATTTTCCGTGTCCTCCCAACAATAAGCTGAAGATGCTGTACCAAAGGCACTGTATTGTAACTCCGTTGGATCTACCATTTTAAGACCTAGTTCCTGTTCTTTAAATTCTTTTTTGCATGAAAACAGAATTGTAATTACAGCATAGAAAAAAAGAATGTACGCAAATCGGAAATTGATTCTGGTTGTCAATAGCAGATAGTAATTCTTTAAAAAATTCGAAATAGTGTTTTGGGTACTACTTTCTATTGCTTGCCCAGTGAGAGAATTGAAATAGGAAAAACAGTTTTTACATAGCTGCATAATAAGTAGTAATGGGTAAAATTTTTCAATGGAAAAATTTACGTTTTATAAATATGCTAGCTAATCAGTGCAATAACAGATCTAAAACAAATAAAGATTTTGATAGGGTGCAATAAGCAACCTTGCTTTTATTTTTAGTGATTGCATTATTAAAAGATATTATGAGACAGTGTGGCTTGAATTCCATGATAAATTCGGAGAGTCTTTTTATTTATAATAAGTATTGAAACAAAGTAGTTCTGCGATAATATATTCGGAAATTACGGTCATAATACAAATTTCCTGTTGTTAATCCCCCTACTTTTTTGAGACCACCACATGTATGCCCCAATTAAGATTCTCGGGCTTTGTCTGCTGATAGAGTTTATAAGTGGGCGGTCTTGCAGCAGCCTTGAAACTTTTACAATAAACAACACAACACTCCAAAATTACTATTTAATTCTTCATGATAATGAAATACCATCTCGAATAATTCTTTCCTTCTTCTTAAAGTATATTGCCGAAAGTATTGTTCCCGCCAAACCAACAACCGATAAAATCATTACACTTTTACTGAACAGAGTCGTCCATTCAATATCATACTGATATACTCCCAACACTGCTTTGGTAAGAATAACTCCCACACTTCCCAGATAGCCGAAAGAATCAGCGAGGTACATCAGGAACCCGACATTGCCGCTGATGCGGAAGGCTGCAATTAACCGGTCGAATAACACACAATTATAAGGGATGTATCCCATGTATAATCCTAATCCAACCATAGTAACCCACTCTATTGGTCCAAGCAATTTATTAACGAATAAAAATGTACTTCCGCCTGCTATGACAAATCCTGCAGCAATAATCCAGTGTATGATCATCAGCGCCCTGATATTTGACCTTATAATGATCAATGCACCTACCAATAAAAGTATTGCAATGGTTACAGGTGTTTCGGTTTGAGTAAATAGAGAAGGCTGATTCACGTATCCTAGCTCTTTCCAGATATCTGCTATGAAATTGTCGCGGATATCCCTGAAGATCGTCAGGAATACATAGATCAGCACCAGCAGGAAAATTCCTGGAAAAAAGTTTTTCAATAAGTCGCGACGCTGTTCTTTGGACATCGGCACCCGAACTACACGCGCTGATTTATCTTCTTCAGTGGGAGGAGGAATTTTCTCCATCAGGAATACAAAAAATATAAGCAGCGGAAAGAATAGGGCGCAGGCTGCGAAGGGCATCCAGATCTCTTCCACTCCGAGATTCACCATTAAATAAAGTCCGATCGTTTTGACTATTCCTGAACTGAAAATAAAACTAACCGCTAGGGCTGCACCTATAATATCTGTTGATTTTCTTCCTTCAATATAAGAGAATACAACGCCCCACAACAACCCAAGCGGAAATCCATTGAGAAATAAAAAGATGATGTTATATGGCGAAGGAACAATTGCAAAGAATAACCAAGACATCCATGCGATGCCGGTCAAAAACAAAATGACCTTCCATCTCCCCCACCTTCTCAATTCCGAAATAAAACGAATCCCGAAAAATTTACTGGAAAGATATCCCAGCGCCTGCGTGATGACCAGCATCTCTTTATAACCCAGCCCGAAGATGGTCATGTTGTCAAAGGTTCCAACAGTATATGTTTTCCTGAAACCAAAAATCGTTGCGTATGTAAGAAACACAACTATGGATGCATAAATGGCAGTTTTCGTTTCTTCTCTTGTAGGTAAGACTCTTGGTGAAGTTTGCAACAGATTAAAATTCTTTGATTATTTAAGTAGGAAGATAATCCAGGATGCGACTCAATTCGCAGATTCTTTTTTCGTGAGTGTATTCCTGTAAGTAATGGTTGTCAAAACGCCCAGATCTTCGGGACCAGGTTCAGGAATAATACTCATTGTTCCCTTTTTTCCTTCAAATCCAAAACCCCTTCCGTTAGCTACATAAATATTTCTCTTTATTACTTTCACTGAAGTTGGATTCCACCCTACCGGTATAAATCCTATTGGACGGGTTGCACCTGAGCGGGTCAAATCGAATACGGCGAGACAATTATTATCAGGGTTTACAAAGTATAAACGTCTGTCATCTTCACTAATTTCCAATGCGTTTGCAGCGATTCCCGGAGGATCGTCCTTATATAGGTTTGCATCAAGGACGCTTACTACGTCTTGTTGTGTAAGATCAATTACCGACACCGATTTATCTTTGGCATTCGCGACATATAAAAACTTTCCGTTAGAAGACTGTACCATATCATTTGGATTTTCCCCTACCCTGATTGCTTTCATAATCTGCATTGATATAGTATTGATCAGTAAAATTTCGCTGGCATCCCACAGCGAAACAAAAAGTGTGGAACTGTATTTATCGAGGATGCAGTTATAACCAATGCCACCAAGATCAAGTTTTTTTAGGACCAGCTTCTTCTTTAGATCTACTACATACAAAGAGTTTTCTCCTTTTGTAATAACATATAACCTGTTGGATCGCTCATCTGCTTCTATTCCAACTGTAAAAATATTGCCGGAAAATTTATCACCTATTTCAATTGAATCATTAAGAATCATCCCGTTTGACGATACTGAATATTTCAGAATCTTATTGTCATTTCCCGATAATGCATACAGAAATTTATCATTGTAGCTGAATTTCAAAAACTGTCCATTCGAAGTGGAAAGATCTGAGATAATCCTATCTGTTTTAAGATCCAGCAGCTGAATTGAAGGCGCAATTTGTCCGATATTTCCTATGGCCATAATCTTTCCGGAATGTGAAACAGCAAGATTTACAGGCATCCCACCAAGATCTACGGAGTTACCCGCAGGGGTAATTTTAGATCCGTCAGAGAGAGTTATTCTTTTGGTTTCCAGTTGCCTGATCAGATCAGCCTGTTTCTTCTGGCCCATGGAAGGGAGGGCTATGAAGACACCAATAAGAATAACTACATAATTCATTTGATCAATCTACGGAATTTAAGAGAATCAGACATCATGATTCCTTAACTCCAGCTTAATGATGTGATAATAATCGCATCCTACATTTAAAAAACCTGCAGTCAATGGATAGAAGAAAAACAGACGTGGTAGTGATCTCTGATGTACATCTTGGTACTTATGGATGCAAGGCGAAAGAACTGGTGTGCTATCTGCAAAACATCGAGCCAAGTATTCTTATTCTGAATGGAGATATCATTGACGGATGGCAGTTCTCCAAACGATATTTTCCCGCGGCGCATATGTCGGTCATCAAGGAAATCCTTAACCTGATGATGAAAGGAACAAGAGTGTTTTATATCACAGGCAACCATGATGAAATACTACGTAAATATGCAGACTTCAACCTCAGCAATTTTACACTGACTGATAAACTGGTACTCGAGATCGATAACAAAATGACCTGGATCTTTCATGGTGACGTATTTGATAATACAACTAAAGGAAGTGCAAGATTTCTCGCTAAACTTGGAAGCAGTGGATATGGCTTCCTGATCCTGTTCAACAAACTCATCAATAATGTTCTTCAGTTCTTTGGTCAGGAAAGAATTTCACTATCCAAAAAAGTAATGGCTGGTGTTAACAAAGCAGTTATCAAAGCAAATGATTTTGAACTGATCGCTGCGGAGATAGCAATCGAAAAAAAATATGATTATGTGATTTGCGGACATATTCATCTTCCACAGAAAAAAGTTGTTGAAAATAAAAACGGAAAAGTCACTTACCTGAACTCAGGTGATTGGGTAGAACACCTCACATCACTTGAATACTTCAACAAGGAATGGACGATCTACACATATGATGCTTCCAAAATTCAGACTCCAAAAAATATCGTTATAACTCCATCTGAACTGAATGTCGTAACCGACCAGGTTAATTATTATGTGAGATCGATGGTCATATGAATCTTAAAACTAAATCTAGGGTTTCTGATTTTTAAAAATCTCAACATCAATCTTTTCAAATACTCAACCCCTAATTTTTAGCAACTATGAAAATTCTTTATTCGATCCAGGCAACCGGGAACGGTCATATCTCCAGGGCAATGGAACTTATTCCCTATCTCGGTCAGTTTGGACATGTTGATCTCTTTCTGAGCGGATCCAATAGCACCCTGGATTTAAAGTATCCGGTAAAATTCAGAAGTCGTGGCTTAAGTCTTCACTATACCTGCAAGGGATCTCTCAATTATTGGAAGACTTCGAGAATTTCTTTCAGCAGGGTGATGAAAGAAGTAAGGGAATTGCCTGTTGAAAATTATGATCTCATTCTGAATGATTTTGAATGCATCACTTCAATGGCATGCAAACAGAAACATAAAGAGTCAATCAATTTCGGTCACCAGGCAAGCTTTATGTCGGACCGCACACCAAGACCTCAAAACCGGAGTAAGATCGGGGAATTTGTTTTGAAAAATTATGCAAAAGCAACTTCTTATGTTGGTTTGCATTTCGATAATTACGACAGCTTTATTTACAGTCCTGTTATCAAACAGGAAATCATCGATGCCTACCCGGAAGATCAGGGTTATATCACAGTTTATTTACCCTCCTATTGTGAAGCAGAATTGTTGCAGACCTTCTCAAAGTATAAAGACATTCGTTTTGAAATATTTTCCAGGGAATCCAAGGGAAGAAAAAGGGTTGGAAATATTGAACTGACCCCTGTTGATTCAGCAGCATTCAATCAAAGTCTTATTAATTGTCACGGGCTGATCACCGGTGGAGGTTTCGAAACGCCGGCAGAAGCGCTGTATTTAAAGAAGAAACTCATTGCAATCCCGATCCGCGGACAATACGAACAACAATGTAATGCAGCGGCTTTAAAAGGCTTATCTGCTACAATCTGCAATTCACTGGAAGATGACTTCGACAGAAGATTTACAAGCTGGATGAATGAACCATTTTTTGGAGGATATAAACAACGCCAGACTACCATGCAGATCATTGAAAAAGTAATATCGCGGAAGGAAGAGTTGGTGGGATAGTCCCGGCTATTGTATGAACCAGGGAAGAGGTTCAGATTGCTCCAACAAAAAACCCCACTGATAGAAATCAACAGGGTCATTCACATGAGAAAAATTCTGTTGCAAATGAACAGCGTTAATATTAAGAAAAATTGATTTTAATCTTATGGGATTATTAAGAAAACGAGAGCCACCTGATGTAAATAATCTTACACGAAACTGGCAAGATTAAACCATCAGTTTAGTGATTAGAACTAAGAGTATCAAGGAGCTTTTGCCTTCATTTTCATTTCCTTCAACAAATTCTTTGTTTCTTCTGAAGGTTTGAAATAATACACTTTCCCGTTGTGAATAAATCTCAGCACCTCACACTGCTCGTGTGAGAAGTAAACTGTATTAAAAACTTTCCCTTTTGAGAACATATAGATCTTACCCTTTTTAAAACATTCAAATTCTTCTACTGAATGTTCAGATAAATCTTCTACCAGTGAATTAATAAATTTCTTATCAGTTGTGGGCAGGTAAGTAAAATAGCGGTCATTATCCGGTTCGTTGAAATAGAGGACCTCAACACTGTCGGTCTGTGCTATTTCAGGAAGTTTTTCAATTCCCGTTGGAGATTGGTTGCAGGAGATAACTGACAGGAATATTAAAATTAATAGTAAGGTTCGCATGGTTAAAGGTAAAATTGAAAATGTAAAATGAGAAATGTAAAATGCAAAATTGAAATTTGAAAATGCAAAATGAAAAATGTAAAATGGAAAAAGTATAAAGTAAATTGAAAATGTATTTTTATAAAACCCAGATCTTATTTCATATAAAAAAAACCGCCCCATAATCGGAGCGGTTTAAATTTAGCCAGACGGTTGTATTCTAATAATTTCAGCTCCTGAATAAACGTATTCCGGATTGCATTATTCTAGTAAGTGTTTGTCTTTGGAGTAAAGCTTGCCCATCCGCTGGTCCAGTTGTTTGAACCAAATGCTCCGCGATATGCAACTCCGGTGTTGAAGAATCCTGCATCCAATCCTGCAAAGCTTGCACCTGTTGCAGCAGGAGATCCCGCTTTTGGTAAGAAGTTCGGTGCATTCAGACTGAATGGATCAGTCAACTGTACATCATCACGGTTAGCAAGCGTTACGTTTCCTTCTGATTCTGCTTTTGCCTTGATCATGTTTTTTGCTTCATTGATCATAGCAGTTCTGTCGGCAGAACTCATCGGATTCGCAGGATAGTTTTTGGCGATCTGGCGTGCTCCTACGGAGTCAACCAGGTAAGGATTTGAATAAACTGCTACGATGTTATTCTTGAATTCTGAATTACCGGCATTGTAATAATCATTCACCGTACTTCCTGATTCCATTGAGAACCCACCTTTTCTATGTCCCATCAACAATGAGTTGTGCAAACTGAAACGGACAGCTCTTCTCCAACGGTTGCTGAAATTATGTGTTGCAGCAGAACCAGTGGTATCGTAAGGACCGATGAAAGTAAAGTTGGAAAGCACAGGCTTAGTGTAAGGAGCTGCAGCAGTACCGCTACCATCATTGTCAGCTTCAATTCCGTTTGCCGCATCCGTATCTGCCTGCTTATCTCTCAACGAAACCGCAAACTGGATCTTACCGTTATATCCAAAGTCGAAATCAAAATCATCATCATAAGTTGCAAAAGAGATCAGGTTTTTTGCATTTACAGTTCCGCCGAAGAATTCATAAGCATCATCCGCACCATAAGATACCTGTACATTTTCAATGATCGTTCCGGATCCAACACCACCTAAAGTTAGGCCGTTGATTTCAGAACCCGGCTCAGCAGCGATCCCTGAAAATTCGATACGAACATATTTCAGTGTACCTGAATTATCAGTTGCTTCTGATCCACCGTAAGGACGGTTCACTCCACCTTCAATGATCGGAGCCGGTGAAGTCGGACGGTTAGTAGGAGCTTTACCCAACAGGATAATTCCACCCCAGTCACCGGGTGCACGCTCATTCATTCCTTTTCCGGAAGTAAACACAATTGGATTTGCGGAAGTTCCTTCAGCGATCAGCTTTGAACCTCTTTCAATGATTAGTGCACCTTTTTCAGTTACATCACTTTTAATGATGGTTCCCGGCTCGATGGTAAGAGTTGCGCCGTTGTTTACATATACATACCCCTTCAAAGTGAATGTTCCTCTCTGAAGTGTAATGCTCTGATCAATTGTTCCGGAAAGCACTTTCGATACATTCGGATCAGAAGAGTTGCCTCCGCCATTATCAATGATCTCACCGTCATTGATATCTACTTTAATACATGCAGTGAACGAAGCTGCAGTCAGAATTACTGCAAAGGCCTGCCTGATGAATTTCATATACTGATTTTTAAATTTTTCTGTTAACGGTTAATATAATTGGTTGAAGTTCTTATCTGTTTACAGGTCGAAGTCATAAGTGAAGCCAAGTGAGATCGTGCTGCCCGGTGTAAATGAACTGAAGATCCTGTCAGTACCTGATTTGTAAGACCTTTCGGTATCAACATTCTCATAGTACATCATCTTCTGATTCAACAGATCTGACACACTTAACTTGATCTCTCCTTTTTTATTCAGGATCTTTTTTGATACCTGGAAGTCTACAACATCTCTTGGATTCTCATAGATATCCGGGAAACCCAATGAACTATATCCTACCAGTGCTAAACGGTTACCAACCCTGTTGTAAAGAAGTGAAGCATTCCATCCTGTTTTGGAAGAAGCGTATTGTAATCCGCCATTGATCAGGTAAGGTGATTGTCCCTGTACCGGCCTGTCGGCTGATACAACTTTTCCTAACAGTTCATCATTGAAGCTCACCTGTGAGAAGATGTAGGTAAGGTTTGCAAATACACTCAGGTTGCTCAGCAGATCCGAATTTCCGCCCAAAAATTTCAGGTTCTTACGGATCTCGAATTCAAGTCCGTAAGTATTTGCATCCTTTGCATTCTGGAAGAAATAGTTTCTTCTTGTCAATACACTTCCCGGGTCAAGTCTGAATTCGATCGGGTTTACAAATCTCTTGTAGAAACCACCAAATGTGATCGCTTCTCCTGCGCCCTGGTACACTTCAAAACGTGCGTCGAAGTTGTAGATATCTGTTGTCTTGAGATCAGGATTACCACGTACTCCGAATGTTGATTCATAATCGAAGAACTGGAACGGTGCGATTTCCCTGAACTCGGGACGGCTAACCGTTTTCGATGCAGAAAACCTTAGGATATTTTTTGAACGAAGGTTATAGGAAAGATTCAGTGAAGGCAATACTTTGAATGCTTCAGGATTGATGAGGATCTGTTTTGCAGAAAGATCTTTTGTTCTCAGGAACTGTTCAAAATATTCTACTCTTGCTCCCCATACCAACCTGATATCATCAGTCAGTTTGTTATCAAACATTGCGTATCCGCCATTCAGTACAGATACTGCAAAATATTTATCCTGGTTATTGGTGAATTCATCTATCACAAATCCATTACGTGCAATATTTGATGTTGCAAAGATCTGGTCGAAAGGAAGTGTGCGATACTCATCATTGAATTGTGAAGACGCTTCTACATAACGGAAGATCCTTGATTTAAAATCCCTGAATTTAACGATGCTTGATCCACCTACTTTTAAACTTTGACGAAGGCCGAGTGCTTTGAAAGGAAGTGTCCAGGCAATACTTCCCGAAACACTATGATCCTTCAAAGAAGAGAAAAATCTCCTGGTATCATCCTGGTCCCATTCAAACGGATTGTTTGATCCTACACCACTTCGGAAGTATGCAGAAGTTCGAAGATCGGGCTGTGCTTTATCATTCAATGCATAAGCTGCATTCCAGTACAATCTTGAATCTGCAATATTGATCTTGTGGTTTCCTTCAAGAATACCTGTATAAAAAGTACGCTGATTCAATACAGAGGAGAAGAGTTTCACATCACCGGCACGATCGTTGTTCGGACCTGTTCTTGTATAAAAATTATCTTCAAAATACTGGTTGAATAAATTCTTGAAAGAGATCTTATTGTTTCCTTTTACATAAGAGAAGTTTGCCATTGCTCCTACATTCACGGAATACTTGTTCTGCTCATCTGTGAAACTCTGAAGTGCTACGCCGTCTTCTTCATATAATGATCTCTTTACATCATATTTCAACATCTGCTTCCTGTATAAAACAGATAGTACGGTTCCGATCTTCGCATCATTTTTTAAAGTGCGACCGGTTCCCCAGGCGATGTTATAAGTCTGGATCGGTGCAGCAGTTTTGATCACCTGGCTGTACACATCGTTATTAAATAATCTTGAATATTCAAGTTTCTTATCAAGACCATTATCCTGGTTAGCGAGATTATTATATTGCTGTCTGCTTGAGGGAAATCCTTTTGGAAGATCGCGCGCACCGTTATCAAATCCTATCCAGTCGGTTGCAGACCTTTCGTTGCTGATAAAGTCTTTGCCGGTCGATTGTGTATTGTATCCGAAAGTAGCACCTACAGAAAGAAAATCTTTCGCAGGAACATCCTTGGTAGTCACCTGGATCAGACCACCTGCGAATTCACCGGTAAGATCAGGAGTTGCTGTTTTATTGATGATGATGTTATCTACAACGGAAGAGGGAATAACATCGAAAGAAAAAGCTTTTTTATCAGGTTCAGAACTTGGAAGCTGTGCACCATTTAAGAAGGCAGTATTGTAACGATCACCAAGACCACGTACCACTACAAATTTATTATCCTGAATACTCGTACCACTCACACGCTTCAGAATCTCACCGGTATTTTTATCAGGCGTACGTTTGATGAAGTCAGCTGCGAGACCACTTGATACAGACGTACTGTTACGCTGGAAATTAACCAGGGCACTCGTGCTTTCTTTTCTTACCGATGATCTTACTACAACCTCAGAAAGCTGTGCTGAGTTTTCCAGTACAATAGTGATGGTGTTGTCGTTATTTGCAGATACTTCAACATCTTCCAGTGACTTGGAAGAATAACCTGCACTGGTAACATTGATGGTGTATTTCTTACCTGCTTCAAGACTTAAAGAGAAACGGCCTTCAACGTCGGCGGGGATTGATTTTGCAAGACCTTCAACTGTTACAGTAGCACCGGAGATGGGTTCGTTTTTGCTGTTGATCACTTTACCGTTCAGCTTTGCATTCTGTGCATTTACAAAGATGGATGCAGTAAGCAGGATGAACGACAGGAGTAACTTATTTATCACAACTTCTTTTTTAATTGTGATGCAAAAGTACCCGGGTGATGTTACGGCATTGTAAAGGGACCGTTAAGGAATTGTAACCGGAATGTTACCCAAATGTTACCGGAAGTTTAAAAAGTGTATTGGAGCCTGCAGGTAAATATATTATCACGAACATCACCTTCATAACCATTTAATCCGGTTGATTCATTGCGAATGATATCATACCAGATGAACATTTTAAGGTGTTTGCTGAAGTACTTATTATATCCAAACATCAGCGTGTTGAATTTTATATCAGCATAATTATGTCCGAGAGAAGGATCATTGATCTCCGTACCTTTCAGATCTGTATTAGGATCATAGAAATCATACTTAACTCCGATCTGGTTTTTTTCGTTGATGATATTCTGAAGAATAATAAAGAATGCACCATTAAAATTTCTTCTGTAAAAAGGCATTGCTCCTCTGTATGATCCTGGTGTTTCGCTGTTATCAAGGTAGGCAGTCTGTTTTCCAAACCAGTATTCTGCGCGGAGTTCCGTAACTCCCCATCCATGCCTGATCTTGGTTTGAAGATCGGCTCCATAATATTTACGGGGCGATTTAGCTCCATAATTTGATGCAGCCGAATCAACCTGGAAATACTTTGTTCCACCCTTCTCCGCCATGTTGTAAACAAATTTCGTATTGTTGGCCAGTCCGCCCTGTAACAACGACAAACCTCCTGTTACAGAAACTTTTTTTGTCAGGAAATATGGTTTGAGAGATAGTCTTGATATGAAATCTTTATAAGAATCAAACTCACCCGGACCCGCCATTCCCTGTCCGTTAAAGAATCCAAGATCCCATTTAAGTTTTCTTAAAGGATGATTTTTCTTTCTAGGTTCGAAAGAAACCATCATACCCAGGTCACGTTCTGTTTTCATCAGGATCTGCGACATTCTTCCGCGCTCAGGAGTTTCCCTCACCTGTGAAGAATAGTTCACTTCAAAACCAAAAGGACGGGCGAACATTCCTGTAGTAAAAGAGAAAAGTTCCAGTTTGTTCTCATAAAACCGCCCCCAGAAATCGCGGATGTTCACGCCTCTTTCCGTACCATCAAACTGAAGTACCAATTGAGCAAGCGGTTTGCCTTCATCCGTAAAATGCTCGTAATCAAATCTCACACGACCTCTTCTAATGATGAAGCGGTTGTTCGACTGTTCTGCAAAATCACCTGCATTAAAAGATTTAACGCCTTTCTCCTGTGCGATCTGGAACTGAGGCTGGAAGTAACCGGTTATGGCAAGATTATCAAACTTTTTTGCGCCGGTCCATTTGATTCGTCCTTCCACACTTGTTGTATCCACCATTTCAATAAGAAACTGCGCCTTTAGCTGGTTGCCAAAGCACAAAACCGATAACAACAGTAAGAAAGATAACCTTTTCATAATACAACCTTAATGTGCGCGCAAAGGTAAATTCTTAGGCAGCCTTGCATGTTAAGAAATTATTACCAAATCCAAACAATGAGTATGCCATTGCAATAAGTCTAATTTTGCCGAAATTTTCAATTGTTATGGCTTTGAATTCCATCCTTAAAATCTTCATGCCTAAAGACAGGGTCTTTTATACTTTGTTTGAAGAAGTTGCAGACACCATGGCACAAATGGGAAAGCATCTGCAGGAAGTAGTAAAGGAACCCTTATTTGAAAAAAGAGCAGTGCTCATTAACCGTATCGAGGACCTTGAACATGTGAATGATGAACTGACCCACCGCATCTTTACAGAACTTGGAAGAAACTTCATAACTCCTTTCGACCGTGAGGACATCCACTACCTCGCCACTTCACTCGACGATATCTCCGATTATATATACGCTTCTGCAAAGAAGATCAATTTCTACAAGGTAAACCCGAATGATCCGGGCATTCTCAAAATGGCTGAACTGATTGAACTCAGTTGCGACCAGGTACGCAATGCCGTAAAGGAATTACGCAATATGAAAAACATGCGTAACATCACGGAAGCCCTGGTTAAAGTAAACAGTATCGAAAACCAGGCGGATGATGTATTCGACCAGAGTATCGATCGTTTATTCGAAACTGAGCCTGATGCAAAAGAAGTGATCAAAAAGCGTGAGATCTACCAGGTAATGGAGATTGTAACTGATAAGTGCGAAGACGCTGCAAACGTGATCGAGTCAATTATTATCAAATACGCTTAATAGCTACCATTCTATATGACATTATTGATAGTCATCATTGCGCTTGCACTGATCTTTGATTATATCAATGGATTTCACGATGCAGCCAATTCGATCGCAACAATTGTATCCACCAAAGTACTGACTCCTTTCCAGGCTGTACTCTGGGCTGCGATGTTCAACGTTGCCGCATTTTTTATATTTAAGGACCATGCTGTTGCAAATACAATTGCCAAAACAGTAAAGTCGGAACATATCACCCTTTACGTTATCCTCGCCGGTCTGATCGCTTCCATTTTCTGGAACCTGTTGACCTGGTGGTATGGAATTCCTTCTTCCTCCTCGCATACGCTGATCGGTGGTTTCGCGGGTGCTGCAATTACACACGCATTTATTACAAAGGGTTTTATGCCCTTAAAGGATATCATCGACAGCGGAAAAGTTTTGAGCACTATCCTGTTCATCTTTCTTGCACCAATGATCGGTATGGTCATCGCCATGATGTTTACTTTCCTTTTTGTAAACAGGAATACCTGGTGGAAAACACTGATCTTACTGGGTGCAGCGGTCGGGATCTGGTTTGCCTTCGCCTATTTCCAGGAGAAGAAACTGAATGAAAACTTCGCCAAATACCTTCGCGTTGAAAAATATACAAAGGATGTAAAAGATCCAAGGAAAGCGGATGAGCTGGCTTCAAACCAGGTAAAACTGGAAGCTGCCAAATCAAGGCTGGCACAGGCTGAACCTTATTTCGAGGTCTATGAAAAAGATGGTGCCGACGCTGCTGTCAAGGGCATCATGAGCCAGGTTGATTTCACTGAAGTGGAAAGAGCAAAACTTGCCGACCAGGTAGGTGTATTCTTTAAAGTTGACCAGCTTAAGGCAAAGGCCCGCAGGAATAGCAAATTCCAGCCGGAGTACGACCTGGCAAAAGCAGCTGCTGATTCAGTAAAACCGCTTACCAAATTATATCATACACTTGGTCATGAAGGAATGATCCAGGCAATGATTGCAAAATACCCCGTAGCTCCGATTCAATATGATGAAATGAGGCAGACGATCAGGGTGGATGTTGAAAAGGATCTTTACAGTGAATTCAGTAAAGCCGACAACAGGATCCTCCGCTATTCCATGATCGGTGTATTCCTTCTCTTCGCACTCGCTTTTATTTATGTAGAGAAAGTGAGAGAGCCAAGTGCTTCAAGAACAGCCAGCATGTTCAAAAGACTACAGCTTCTTTCTTCGGCAGCATTCAGTATCGGTCACGGTGGAAACGACGCTCAAAAAGTAATGGGTATCATTGCTGCAGCACTGGTGGCAAATGGTGATATTCTTGATATCAAGCAAATGCCCGACTGGGTGCCGATCTCCTGTTACGTTGCAATCGGTTTTGGTACCCTTAGTGGCGGATGGAAGATCGTAAAAACAATGGGAACAAAGATCACCAAGGTAACACCACTCGAAGGAGTCTGTGCGGAAACTGCAGGTGCTACCACCCTGTTCCTGACTGAACAAATGGGTATTCCTGTATCCACTACCCATACCATTACCGGTTCGATTATCGGGGTGGGTGCTACCAAACGACTTTCAGCAGTAAGATGGGGAGTAACCGTTAACCTGCTCTGGGCCTGGATCCTTACCATCCCGGTGAGTGCAATTCTCGCAGGATTAACCTACTATATCATTCACCTGTTTTTATAATTGACAGCATATCATTTTAAAAGCCCCCAATAACTCAAATCTTTGGGGGCTTTTTTTGTGAAGACAAAATTGAAATTTTGAGTTGATTATAAATACCTGATCATCAGAATCACGGAATTGGTGGCCGGCAGCAGCCCTCTTCTCCACTTCTCCATAATTACCTACCTTGCTGCCGATTTAAAAAAAATCATCAACCAAACCATTATGAAAGGAATCATTCTTGCCGGAGGCTCGGGTACCAGGCTTCATCCCATAACTTATGCGATCAGTAAACAGATCATGCCGGTTTACGATAAACCAATGATCTATTACCCGCTGTCTACCCTGATGCTTGCAGGTATCAATGAGATTCTGATCATCTCAACTCCTCACGATCTTCCTCAATTCAAAAGACTGCTGGGCGACGGATCACAGTGGGGACTGAAATTTACCTACGCAGAACAACCCCTTCCCAACGGTCTTGCACAGGCCTTCGTGATCGGTGAAGAATTCATCGGGGATGATTCAGTAGCACTTGTTCTTGGAGATAATATTTTTTACGGAGCAGGATTGGGAGAACAACTTTCCAAAAACACCAGCCCGCAGGGAGGAATTGTATATGCCTACCATGTAAGCGACCCCGAGCGATATGGAGTGGTTGAATTCAACAAGGAAAATAAAGTAATCTCGATAGAGGAAAAACCGAACGAACCAAAGAGTAATTACGCGGTTCCGGGACTTTACTTTTACGACAATGATGTGGTACAGATCGCGAAAGATCTGAAACCCAGTCCGCGCGGAGAATACGAGATCACAGATGTAAATATTGAATACCTTAAAAGAGGTAAGTTGCAGGTATCGATCCTCGACAGGGGAACGGCCTGGCTTGATACGGGAACCTTTGATTCCCTGATGCAGGCAGCACAATTTGTACAGGTAATCGAACAGCGCCAGGGAATAAAAATTGCCTGTCTTGAAGAGATCGCTTACAAGAAAGGATTTATAACAAAAGAGCAATTGATCAGCATAGCACAGCCTCTGTTGAAAAGCGGGTATGGACAATACATTTTAAACCTGGTTAAAGAACAATAACAACCCACGAACAATGAAAAAAGTAATGGTAACCGGAGGATGCGGATATATAGGATCACATACACTGGTGGATCTGATTGAAAATGGATATGAAGTTATATCCGTAGATAACAACTCTCGCTCATCTTCAAGGATCCTTGAAGGAGTGGAAAAAATTACAGGACAAAAAGTAAAGAACTATAAGGTTGACCTCTGCAATTTCGATGATACCTTCGCCATCTTCCAGGAAAATGAAGATATCGCAGGCATCATTCATTTCGCTGCATACAAAGCAGTGGGTGAATCTGTTGAGCAGCCATTAATGTATTTCGAAAACAACCTGGTATCACTTATCAACCTGCTTAAATGTGTGCAGGAGTTCAATGTTCCTTACTTTGTTTTTTCCTCTTCGTGCACTGTTTATGGTAACCCCGACCAGATCCCGGTTACTGAAGCAACTCCTCCAAAACCTGCCGAATCTCCTTACGGATATACCAAGCAGATGGGAGAACAGATCATTAATGAATTTTCAAAAGCAAATGCTACACAATGCGTTTTGCTGAGATACTTCAACCCGGTTGGAGCACATCCATCAGCCTATATCGGTGAAATGCCGATCGGCAAACCGGCAAACCTGGTTCCTGCTATCACCCAAACAGCAATCGGAAAAATTCCTCAGTTAATGGTTCATGGGGCTGATTACGATACCAGGGATGGATCCTGCATCAGGGACTACATTCATGTTTGTGATATTTCTCATGCGCATACCCTGGCAATGGACTTCATGCTGGAAGGAAAATCCACCAAACGCTGCGAGGTCTTTAATTTGGGAAGCGGTGACGGAACAACTGTCCTGGAAGCAATCAAAGCATTTGAGAAAGTGAGCAATGTACAGCTGAATTACAAGATCGGTCCGAGAAGACCGGGTGATGTGATTGCTATCTATGCAAACAATGGATATGCAGTGAACACATTGGGTTGGACACTTAAATATTCACTCGACGATATGATGGCTACAGCCTGGAAATGGGAGCAAAAACTGAAAGTGGACGAACAGTTCTACCAGAACAAAGCCGCAGATCTTAACTAGTATGAACGAACTGACTGATTCACAATTATTAGAGGAATTCAGGGAGCCCGCTACCCGGGAAGCTGCCTTTACTGCCATCCTGAAAAAATACCAGGAGCGACTGTACTGGCATATCCGGCGCATGGTTGTGGATCATGAAGATACCAACGATGTCCTCCAGAATGTTTTTATAAAGTCGTGGAAGGGGTTGGATAACTTCCGGGAAGATTCTCAATTATACACCTGGCTGTACCGGATCGCGACCAATGAGTGCCTGACTTTCATCGAAAATCAGAAGAAGAAAAAGTCGATCTCCTACGACGAGCATGAGGAAATTCTTTCCAACAAAATCAAGGCTGATGAAAATTTCGACGCCCGGAAACTGGAATGGAAGCTACAACTGGCAATTCAGAAACTCCCTGAGAAACAACGACTTGTATTCACATTGAGGTATTACGACGAAATGCCCTATGAAGAAATGAGCCGGATCCTGGGAACTTCTGAAGGAGCTCTCAAGGCGTCTTACCATCATGCAGCAAAAAAAATTGAAGAATTTATTCTGAACAATTAAACCTTTCGGTGTCGTTAGCAGTCTTAACCACACCCTGACAAATGAAAAGTAGAGAAACGATATTGGATGAGTTGAAACAGATCAGCCCCCTGTTAGCAGGAATTGACCCGGTTAACCTTTACTCCGTACCCTATCTTTATTTCGAGGAATTGGAAGGAAAGGTGATAAAAGCAATTTCGGAAGAGAATAAAATTTCCGGAAAAGATCTCAATCGGGTTAATAATTCTGAAAACTCAACATCTCAGGATGAATTACCCGGGATTCTGAATGATCTCAAGCCCGGAAAATCGATGACTGTACCCGCAGGTTATTTTGATTCCTTCGCTTCTAATGTACTTCAGAAGATAAAGGAAGAGGAGGCGAATGCTGAAAAGCAAAGCCCTGAAACGGTTTTTAAACTGAAACCCGTTTCCCGAAATGCTAAACTGGATGAGCTCTATTCTGAATCTCAGAGACCTGAACCTGTTTCGGAAGAAGTTTCTAAGAAAAATCCGGAGTCCGAAACCGGAGGGAAGGTAATTAAGATGGCTCCCCGCAGGAAAGTATACTTCCAATGGGCTGCAGCCGCTGTTACCATCGGCATCATTGCCCTGGCTGTTTTCCTGTATAACGGGAACAGGCAGCCGGCAAATAGTGTCGCTGTAACCAGTGAAATTGAAGATTTTTCAAGTGAAACCCTTGAAAGTTTTGTGGAAGGTCAAACCGTTGACCTTATCCCCGTAGTAGCTTCTGCTTCATCGGATCTCAAAGCAGAAGATATGAGAGCAGTGATCGGTGACATTTCCGAAGAAGCATTACAACTGTACCTGAATACCCATAACAGCAACCTTGAAACACAGGTAAACTAATAAACCATGAAAAGAATTTTATCCCTGATAATCTTTTGTTTAATTGTTTCCTTTGCTGCGCTTGCTCAGGATGCTCCTAAAACAGAAGTGCAAAGACTGGAGGCATACAAAATTGCCTACCTCACCAAAAAACTGAACCTCTCCCCTTCCGAAGCCCAGAAATTCTGGCCTATTTATAACAAATACCAGGATGAAGTAAAAAACCTGAGGATTGATAGCAGGCAGGACAAGAAATCAGAAATTGAAACTGAAGAAAAAATGCTCAACATCCGTAAGAAATACAATGATGAGTTTTCAAAGGCACTCAATAACGATAAAGTAAATACTCTTTTCAAATCAGAAAGAGAATTCAGCCTGATGGTTCAAAAAGAACTGATGGAACGTCGTCAGCAAAAACTCGATCAGAGAAGAAGAAAAAATTAATTGGCGTTGCTTTGTATAGTTCAGACAAAATATCCTTTTTAATCCTATTTACAGCCTGAATATAAAGGCTGCCGGCTTCAGGAAAACAATTTTCAAAACCTGGAATCCGGATTCCCCGCAATCCCGTAAGTAAGCGATTACCAGCTTATGCGATTGCTTTTCTTTTTATATGTGGCGCTCCTTTTCTCCTGTAAAAAGCAGACGGAGCAACAATTGCCAGAAAAAGAAGAAGCAACCGCAGCCCCTATCCTTAAACCTTTTACCAGAAATATTTCGCCTCAAATCCAGGGATACTATCATGGTATCCCTTCCGTTTATTACAACTCCACTGACCAATATCCCTTACTGATTTTTATTCATGGCTCGGGACAATTCGGCAACGGGAAAAATGATCTTCCGCTTCTTCTCATGGAAGGTGTTACCCAGTTACTCGACGAACAAAGGATCCCGCCATCCTTCACTCAAAACAATAAGGAACACTCTTTTCTTTTTTTAAGCCCGCAGTTCAAAGAAAAGTTTACCACCCAGGATCTTCATGCATTTATCAGTTTCGCAAAATCAGAATACAGGATCGATCCGAAACGCATTTATCTCTCCGGTCTTAGTATCGGCGGGATATTATGTACCGATTATGCTGCTGAATTTCCTAACGAGGTAGCAGCTATTCTTCCAATGGCAGGCATTAATAACAATGATCTGCTCAGAAATGAAAAAGCCGCCTCCCTCTATCAATCCAAAATGCCTGTCTGGGCTTTCCATAACGACAAAGACCTCGCCATCAAAACCTCTGCAACAATAGATTTTATCAACCTTCTCAAAAAAGGAACTGATCCGGATTATATCAGGCTAACCATTTTATCTCCTGAAGGAAATGCGAATCATGATGCATGGACAAGAGCGACTGATCCGCTGTTTAAGGTTGATGGAATGAACATCTATGAATGGATGCTAAAATATTCTCTTCCATAAAAATCCAAATCTGTTAAAGAAACGTAAATCCCCTTTCTCCCGGTCCTACCCCTTGATCTAACGCTCATAATATCCTGCGGATCTCCACTAACAATTTTTTTTATTTATTAAATCTCTTGCAATGAAAAAAAATTCTACTGCAATGGGACGGTGGCGTCTTTATGCCTTCAGTTGCTTAAGCATACTGACGCTCTCCGTTCTGCTCATGTCTTCCAGTCACCGGGAAGCACCACTCATCGCTTATGACCCGCAGGCCGACAATACCGACCTGTACGCATTCCGAAGTCCTGCAAACCCGGGCAAGATCATTCTCATCGCCAATTACATTCCTGCAGAACTTCCACAGGGCGGACCGAACTATTACACTTTCGGTGAGAACATCCGTTATGAAATTCACATCGACAACAATGTGCAAACGAAAGGAGACGACATCGTTTATCGATTCACTTTCTCACAAAAGAATGAAGATCCTACTACCTTCTTCAACATCAGGCTCGGCAAACAAAACCTGCTGACCACCTATATGTGCGAGAAAAGTATGGATGGCGGAAAAACATTTAAAACAATTGTAAGCAATGGAAAGGTTCCTCCAACCAACATCGGCCCGAGAAGTATTGAATCCGGTGCTGGTCTCGGTAAGGAATACAACACCCTTATGATGGAATCCATTGCTACTGCAAGTTCGGGAGAGAAGATCTTCTGCGGTCCTGCAGATGATCCGTTCTTTGTAGACCTCGGCGGAGTATTTGATCTTGGAGATGCACCACGCCAGAACGGAAGACCAGGTGACGGTCTTGCGCGCTACAACGTTCATTCAATCGCAGTTGAAGTTGATATCGCATCACTTCAGAAAGACGGCAAAAAAGTTACCCAGGCAAAGAATATTCTTGATGAAGAATTCGTGATCGGTGTTTGGGCCTCTTCCAGCAGAAGAGCGATTAAAACGCTGAACTCACCAAGAGGAGGTTCTCCGTTCAATCCTGCTGATGGCGGTACCGTAAAAGAAACCGGCAACTGGGTACAGGTATCAAGACTTGGTATGCCTTTAACGAATGAAGTAGTAGTTCCTATCGGTGATAAGGACTACTGGAATTCGATCACTCCATACCAGGACCTTGACAACCTGGCAAAATTTGGAAACTATTTTTATAATCCCGAGCTGTCACTGTACATGGATGACAGTCAGTTTGGTGGTGCAGTCCCTGCATTCAAAGCATTAAGAATTCAGTCGAAATCACTGGGCACTTATGACTTCAGAAATAACCAGATGGGATTGTATCCATTGAAAGGAAATCCTGCATTGAATGGCACTGCACTCGATGATGCAATTTTTGGAAAATTGTTATTACCTGGTCCGAATAAACCAAGATCCGTAGATCTCTGGCCTATCTTTCATACAGGTGTTCCAAATCTCAAACCCTATCAGCTTGCGACAGGTAAAGAAGGAAATCCGCTTGCAATGGGCAAACCCTTTATCAGCAACTTTCTTCCGAATGGTGGTGATATGCTGAGACTGAATATGGCCGTTCCTCCGACTCCAAGAAATGATAAGGATTTCAGCACTCTCGGATTGGTACAGGCTGCAGTATTGGGATTAACTGACAGCAGGTTTAATACCGATACAAAGATCCAGTTCATTCCGAATATGGATGGATTTCCAAATGGAAGAAGACTGGAAGATGATGTTACAAGAATTGAATTGCAGGCAGTATCAGGTGTTGTGCTCGCAGCGATCGGACTTTGGTACGACGACTACAAATCCGATGGGTCTCCTGTAACCAATCAGCTTGTAAATGTTCTTTCGTATTCAACCGGAATTGAAAGAAACGACACCACATTCAAAGCAGCTTTTCCATTTGTACAAACTCCATGGAGAGGAACTGAAATTCATTAATCAACTATCAACTGACAGAAATGAAAAGAAAGATATACGCATCGTTCATGATGCTGCTGATGTTGGTCAACACCTTTCCGGGCTGGGCTTCCAGTCACAGGGAAGCTCCGTTGATCTCCAACGATCCACTGGCCGACAATACCGACCTGTATGCATTCAGAAGTCCTGATGATCCCAACAAGATCACGATCATCGCGAATTATATCCCGATGCAATTACCACAGGGCGGACCGAATTATTATTCATTCGGTGAAAACATCCGGTATGAAATTCATATCGACAATGATGTAACCAACAATACTTACTTCAATGGTGATGATATCGTTTACAGATTCACCTTTAAGAAAGTAAATGAAGATCCTTCCACCTTTTTTAATATCAGGTTGGGAAAACAAAATCAGAAAACAACCTACACACTGGAAAGAAGTACTGATGGTGGTGTGAATTTTCAGAAAGTGATCACTGATGGAATTGTTCCTCCTCCGAATATCGGTCCACGCTCTATCCAGGGTGGTGCAGGATTGGGAGCACCCAGTTATGAAACACTCATGCAGCAATCCATTTCAACTGCAAGTTCAGGAGAGAAAGTATTCTGCGGAACTTCAGACGATCCTTTCTTTGTTGATCTCGGAGGAATTTTTGATCTCGGTGATGCACCAAGAACAACCAGTCCTCCGGAGGCAGATGGTCTGGCATGTTACAATGTATCAACCATCGCTTTACAGGTAGATATTTCAACGCTGCAGAAAGACGGAAAACAAATCACTGCAGCAAAGAATATTCTTGATCCGGAATATGTGATCGGGGTATGGGCTTCTGCAAGCAGGCAAAAGATCAGGACACTGAATAACGGTAAAGAGAATTACAATGGTCCGTGGATCCAGGTATCAAGATTAGGTATGCCACTAACCAATGAAGCAGTTATTCCTATCGGAAGAAAAGACCTTTGGAATTCACTGACTCCATACCAGGAAGCAGGTTTGAAATTAGGAGTACCAACTGATAAGAATGATATCTTTTCAAACTACTTCTACAATCCTGAACTCGCGCTGTATATGGATGACAGTCAGTTCGGAGGTGCAGTTCCTTCTTTCGCTCCATTGAGGATTCAAACCAATTCACTTGGTGCATTTGATTTCAGAAATGGAAAAGACGGACTGTTTGCATTAAAAGGTTCTGATGCTGTAAAAGGAACCGCACTGGATGATGCAATTGCAGGAAAATTGTTATTGCCTGGTCCTGGTAAACCAAGATCAGTTGACTTATGGCCAATCTTTCATACAGGTGTTCCAAACCTGGTTCCCTATCAGCTTGCCACAGGAAAAGGTGGTAATCCGCTGGCAATGGGAAAACCATTCATCAACAACTTTCTTCCGAATGGCGGAGATATGCTGAGACTGAATATGGCGGTTCCTCCAACTCCAAGAGCAGATGCAGATTTTAACTCGCTTGGATTGGTATATGCCGCTGTGTTGGGACTAACAGATGCAAGGTATAATACTGATAAGGATCTTGAGTTCATTCCTAACATGGATGGATTTCCAAATGGAAGAAGACTCGAAGATGATGTAACAAGGATTGAATTGCAGGCAGTGAGCGGAATTGTTCTTGCAGCGGTAGGACTTCCTTATGATGATTTCAATGGAGGTTCACTGGCAACACAGGATCTGCTGGATGTACTCACTTATTCAACCAAAATTGAAATGAATGATACATCGTTCAGAAGAACTTTCCCGTATGTGCAAACACCATGGGCAGGTACGGATGAATGTGCATGTCTTGCAGGAACGGCCGACTACCAGCAACCTGCAGTATTGCAGCCGAGCAGATCAAATCTTGGTATCAGAACTCCTGAGGTGTTTATGAGTTCCTCTCCGAATCCGTTCAGCGAGCAGACTGTAATCAGGTATGAAGTAGAACAGGCAGGAAATGTAATGATCGGATTGTATGATCAGAATGGTGTACTGATCAGAATGCTTGTCAACAGGAATCAACAACCGGGAACATACACTGTACCAGTTGGAAGAGGCAACCTGTTGAATGGAACCTACCTGATCAAAGGTATCAGGAATGGCAAAGATGTGCAGACGCTTAAAGTGATCAAAAATCAATAAAGCCAATGATGATTAAGGAATACAGTCATCAACAGGCAGAATATCATTCATTAAATCGCTAACAGCAAATACCCAACCATTATGCGCAGGCTGTAAAAAGCCTGCGCTATTTACCATCGAAAATTTTACGTTATGAAAAAGAATTTTACACTGCTACTGATAGCTGTGCTTGTAATAGGAGGATCAATTTTCGGGATCCTCAGTTTTAAAAATAAAACTGTTGATAAAGATCTGCCGGGAATGAAAGAGCGTGTTGACCAGCTAAAAAATTTATCGGAGTGGAATGTAACCAGCAGGCAGGCGGGTATACTCATGACGAAAATTAAAAGTGATCGTTCCGATATCAAATCACAATTATCGCTTGCATCGATCATGATCAATGAGGGAAGGATTACAGGAGATCACGCATACTATGATGATGCCGCAATGTTTTATATAGACGAAGTGCTGGCAAAGGATCCATCCAATTTTGAAGCATTGTTATATAAGGCAGTTGTGCAATTGTCGCAGCATAATTTTGCAGAGGCAATTGAGACTGCAGAAAAAGCAAAGAACATCAACCCATATAATGCATTTGTATATGGAATCCTGGTGGATGGATTTGTTGAAATGGGAGAATACGATTCGGCAGTGGTGAATTCTGACCGGATGATCTCTATTCGTCCGGATCTCAGAAGCTATTCAAGAATTTCTTACCTGAGAGAAATTCACGGAGATATTCCCGGTGCAATTGAAGCCATGAAAATGGCCGTGGATGCAGGGTCTCCCGGCGATGAAAGTACTGAATGGTCCAGAGTGCATTTAGGAAAACTATATGAGCAGCAAAATGATCTTCAAAATGCAGCGATGCAATATGAGATCGCATTAAATGAAAGACCGGGATTTGCACATGCGCTTGCAGCAAAAGGATTTTTATTTCAACAGCAGGGTAAAGCGGATTCAGCTAAAAAATATATCTATGAAGCAGCTGCATTGAACAGCGATCATGGCTTTGTTGAAAATGTTGCGGAACTACATGAAATCCAGGGTGATAAAGAAAAAGCTATGGAAGGATATAAAAAATTAAAAATTTCGCTGGAAAAAGAACCGAATACAAACCTTGCAATGGCAGATCTGTATCTCAAACTTGGCAATACCGGAAAAGCTGTGGAATGTGCAAAAAAAGAATATGAAAGAAGGCCGAAGAACTTTGAAGTGAATGAGATGATGGCCTGGACATTATACAAAAACGGTGAAGTTGAAAAAGCAGCCAGTTACCTGGAACCGGCACTGAAAACAAATTGCCAGGAAAAAGAATTACGGGATAGGATTACAGAGATAAAAACGGCATTAAAAAGTGCCGATGGGACCAAATCGATTAATCAGTAACAAGAAGTGCCTGTAAAATCAAGTAATTTCACCACCGAATCTCATCTCATGAAGCATTTTTTATTCAGTCTTCTTTTACTGACTGCGGCCTCTGTGCAGGCTCAGAAAGTACAGCATATAAAAGTGATCGACAGTCTTTCGCAATCACCTGTGCACAGAGCTACAATTGAATTTGCCGACAGGCAGGTGATTTCCACAGATGATGAAGGAAGATTTCATACCAGGCAAAATAATGGAATGGTGCTGATATCTGCTATCGGGTACAAATCGAAATATGTATCTCTCGAAAAAATCGGCGGGGATATTCTTTTATCGCCTAAACCTTTTCAGCTATCAGAAGTAAGTATTGCAGGAAATCCGATGAATCATTTTGAAGACATCGGCAAAATTGATATCAGTACCAGGCAGGTGAATAACTCGCAGGAAGTATTGCGACTTGTTCCGGGATTGTTTATCGGTCAGCATGCCGGCGGAGGAAAAGCAGAACAGATCTTTATGCGCGGTTTTGATATTGATCATGGAACGGATATTCTCATCACAGTCGATGATATGCCTGTTAATATGGTCTCACATGCTCACGGACAGGGTTATGCCGATCTTCACTTTGTAATTCCTGAATTGATAGAAAATGTTTCGTTTAAAAAAGGTCCCTACTATGCTGATAAAGGAAACTTCAGTACTACGGGTCATGTTGATTTCAGAACCATGAATGTGCTGAAACAAAATAACATCAAAGCGGAAGCAGGATTATTTGATACTTACAGGGTGATGGGCGCTGTTAACCTGTTATCGGAAAAATTGAGAAACAAAAAACAATCGGCATTCATCGCAGGTGAATACATGTTTACAAACGGATATTTTGAGGCACCTCAGAATTTCAACAGGGTAAACCTGTTTGGAAAATATCATGGAAATATCAATGAGGAAAATGTACTTACTGTAAACGGATCCATCTTCAGCAGCAGGTGGGATGCATCCGGACAAATTCCTGAAAGAGCGGTAAGCTCCGGTCAGATCGGATATTTCGGCGCAATCGATCCGAATGAAGGCGGAGAAACTTCCAGGAAAAATGTAAATGTATTGCTTAGCACTTCTCTGAAAAACGGTGCGGTATGGAAGAACAGGCTGATGTATTCAAGGTATGAGTTTGAATTGTTTTCAAATTTTACCTTCTTCAAGGTTGATCCTGTAAATGGAGACCAGATCAAACAAAAAGAAAAAAGGGATTTAGTGGCTTTCAATAGCAGCTATGATAAAATTTATTTTATCGGCGATAAGAAAGTGAATACAGAAATTGGATTCAGTGTAAGAAACGACCAGACAAAAGATTCAGAATTATCCAGAACAAAAAACAGGACTGAATTACTGGAGCGCATCATGTACGGTAATATCAATGAAACTAATCTGGGAGGATTTGTAAATGCAACGATCAACCTGAATGCAAAATTAAATGTGCAGGCAGGATTAAGAGCGGATCATTTCATCGCAAAGTATGTTGATAAAATTAATCCTGCAGGAACTGGAAAAGCAGATGCGTCTATTGTAAGTCCGAAACTGAATATCAACTACCAGTTCAATAATAAAACCCAGTTGTATGTTTCTGTTGGAAGAGGTTTTCATTCGAATGACACCAGGGCTGTTGTATCAAGAAAAGGACTGGAAATTCTCCCTGGCGCCTGGGGTTCCGACATTGGAGTTGTAATCAAACCGGTATCAAATCTCTACATCAATGCAGCACTCTGGTATTTGAAAATGGAGCAGGAATTTGTGTATGTTGGGGATGAAGGAGTTGTGGAACCCAGTGGTAAAAGTGAACGGTATGGAGCAGATTTTACTGTACGTTATGAACCGTTTAAATGGCTGATGATCGACGGGGACCTCAACTTTGCAAGACCTCGTTCAATTGAAGAACCTAAAGGATCAGATTATATACCACTTGCACCAAATGTTACTGCAACGAGTGGTATCACTGCAAAATTTGGAAACGGATTCCAGGCCAGTTTAAGAAACAGGTTTATGGGCGATCGTGCTGCAAATGAAGATAAAAGCACCATTGCAAAAGGTTATTTTGTAAATGATCTTTACCTTAATCTGAACAGGAACAATCTTGAATATGGAATCGCTGTTCAGAATTTATTTGATGTCAAGTGGAAAGAAACCCAGTTTGATACAGAAAGCAGACTATTCAATGAACCTTCTCCTGTTTCAGAGATACATTTCACTCCGGGCACAAGATTCTTTGTAAAGGCTTCGGTGAATTATAAATTCTGATACACAGAATAAAGCAACAGGTCACAAAATTCTATCGGTCATGGATGAACCATTCAATGGATTAAATAATTTAAGTCTCATATAGTTTTAATAAAAAATGGTCCCCGTTGGGACCATTTTCATTACCGATGAAAAAACCAGAAACCAGAAACAATATTTTATTTGCCAGAAGTAATATTTTATTTGATTGATTTGCCTGTGCTTTTTATCAATCAGATTTTTGTCTACGACTTAACCACTTTTACCGACTTCATCTTACCATCTTTAATCATTCCGAGGAAATAAGTTCCTGTTGGAATTGAAGTCAGCTGATCAACAGAAACATTGTTCATTCCCTTCTCCAGCAGGATCATTTTCTGTTTCACAACTTTACCGCTCTGATCCATCAACCTGATCATCACCTGTTCATTTTTATCAGACTGTATCATCAGTGAAACTCTTTCCCTGAAAGGATTTCCTGCAACAGTGAACATCTCGGTGGCACTGCCTTGTGTAGCATTTTTCAGAACGATCACTTTACTCATTTTTGAAGAGCCATCTTTATCAACCATTTTGATCCTGTAGTAATGGGTACCATTGGCTACTGAAAGATGTAAGTACTGGTAAGAGGAGGCTGTTCCTTTCGCTTCAATTTTTCCAATAGTACTGAAGTGCGTTCCGTTTTCTGAATGCTGGATTTCGTAACCAAGTGCATTACTTTCCAATGAAGAAGTCCAGCTGATTTTATTGTCGCTTCCAACATGCACTCCGCTTAAATCACTGATCGTAATCGGAAGTGTAGACATCTGGCAAACAGGAGCATTTTTGTAGATACCTGAATAATTCAGTGTATCAAATAATGTTACAGAAGAAACATCGAGAAAGTTGGTAGATCCTGAGGGAACCGTTTTATTGATTTTCAGTTTTTTGGCAGCAGAAATACCTGCAACAGTTCCATTATTCTGAATGGTTTGTAATACCGAGAAGTTTCCGGTACCATTGATGTTACCATTGTTCATCAAATGACCATCCAGCCTGAACAAAGCATCAGGATTATTCTGACGCACAGTTCCGTTGTTGAACTGGAATGAACCGGATGCGATCCATAACAATCCTTCATTACGAATGGCTCTTCCACCCAATACTGAATTATGGAAAACCAGGATATTCAGGTTTACAATGGAATCTCCGGAGTTCAGGTTATTTGAACCTCCCTTAAATACCATGTAATTGCGGTTGAAGATCAATCCTGCACTGTTAAAAGATCCTTCTGTATAAAACTTTCCGCTGTTCTCTATAGTAGTATTCTGTGAGGTGGTCAAAGAGCCTCTGACCACAAACAAACCATTATTTAAAACCTGTGAGTTTTTTGATTGAATACTCAGGTTGTTTTCGAAAGTAACTGTTCCGCACGGGCTGTTATTGATCCAGATCTTTCCATTGTCATTAAAAGATCCCCTGAAATTTGCAGTACCGGTATTATTGGTCAGTCCGAAGTTTGTACCAAAATTTGATCCTGACGCAAAGATCACTTTACCATCATTGGTGATCACAGCCGAAAAACTATTGGCAGTTCCCGGTGCAAATTCACCGCCGGTTTCCACTGTGATCTCGGAACCGTTGTTCGCGTTAATGTTGCCGGAGAATTTACCACCCGACTGGATGATCATCTTACTGCCATTCTTCAGAGTTAACGCAGCATTGACCTGGGTGGTAATGTATAGAGTCTGTCCATTGTTAACTGTTCCCCCCGTATTACACATGGCTCCGGTTGGACATTGTGCAAATCCAGCATTGCCAAGTGCCAGGAGGGTAAGGATCAAAAACATCCGGATTGTGTAAATAGGGTTCATACAGTTCGTTTTAATGCCAAACCCTATTGCAAAACTGCTGACATTTTTATTTCCCGGTAAAACAAATCGGCTGAAACCCTTTACAGTAAAGGAATTCAGCCGATATATATTTTCAGGGGAACGTTTTCCTAAAAGCCTGGAATTTCCACAAGAAGGATTAAATTCCCAAAATCGGACTAAAACTGATGCGTTGCATGCCTGATATCATGGTAAAAAAGGAAGGTCCATTTCTTTGCTTCCCCCTCTTCTGCCCATTTTTGACGCAGTTCCATACACTTCTTACCATCAAAATCATACTTGGCCACAAACTTACTGCGCATCTGCTGCAGCTGTGGTGCATCATCCCCTCCAAAAAAGGCGGTCTCTCCCCCATCAACAATCCAGTAAACCTGGTGGAAGGGTGAATGTGCATGTGTAAGTTCATACTTAATATATCCATCAATCACTCCGTTTCCATCCAAAATCTTTACTTGAGGGTGATCCCGGAGAAGGGCAATTTCTGCTGGAATATAAGAAGGCAGACCTTTTTCAAGTGCAAAATCAAGTTCTGATTTCTGTACATAATAAGTAGCGTTGGGAAAAGAGAGGACCTGTTGGCCGTCTTTGGTCATACTCACACCTCCCGCATGATCCTTATGAAGGTGAGTCATCAATACTTTGGTAACTTCTGATGGATTGATCCCATGGTCCATCAGGTTCTTATGCAACTGAAGTACACCATCTTTTTCAAAACCGAGTCCTGCATCCAACAGCAAAACGTCCTCAGTAGTTATAATCAGAAATGGCTGGACTTCTACGAGCAAACTTCCTTTGGGACGCTCCTGCAGATCGTCCATTCCTTCTTCGAATGGAACAAAGAGTTTTGATTTGTCGATAGTAAAACTTCCTTCACTTAATGGAATGATCTTCATGAAGCAAATTTAAGGGATCGCACTGAAGACGTGTTATCTCAACACCATCTGCCTGTCGGCATCCAGTCTGATCAGGATAAACAGCATAATTGAGAAGGTGATCAACGAAGTACCACCATAACTTACGAAAGGAAGCGGGATCCCGATAACGGGTGCAAGACCGATCGTCATGCAGATATTGATGGTAATATGAAAGAACAACACAGATGCTACTCCATATGCATAACACCTACTGAATACACTTCGTTGTCGTTCAGCGATGGTTACGATCCGTAAGAGTAGTAACATATAAAGACCAAGGAATATGACACTCCCTATAAATCCAAAACCTTCCCCGATCGTACAGAATATAAAATCGGTTCTTTGTTCCGGTACAAAATCAAATCTTGTCTGCGTTCCTTTCAAAAATCCTCTTCCCGCAAATCCACCGGAACCGATAGCGATCTTACTTTGACGAACATTATAATCACTTGTACTTGCCTTTTTTGCTGCAGTAACTTCATCACTGAATTCACTGGGTGCTGCATATGGATTGTCACGCCCAATCAATGAAAAGATTCTTTCCACCTGGTGTTTCTGTAAAACATTTGTAAACAGGAAGGGAACAACAAATAACTGGACACTAACACAAAATCCCCAGAGGAAAATAATCCGAAGCAGAACGCCTTTGTCTCTTCTGATCTGTCGCCACATGAAATAGATCGTGATCAATGCGATTGCTGTCAATATTCCTGCCAGCATATATTTTTCAACCAGCAATGTTGCTACTACCAACACGGCAAGGGAAAAACCGGTAATAAGATATCCCGCAGGTAAACCTTCCCTGAACATAACGAGAAAGAAGGCAAAGAATACAAGTGCGAGACCGGTTTCAGCCTGGGCGATCGTGATCAATGCAGGCAACAGTACGATCCCTGCTGCGATCATATGCGATCGGGTTTTTGTAAAATCCGTATCGATGCGCGAGAGATATTTTGCCAGTGCCAGGTTTACAAACAGTTTACACAATTCTGCAGGTTGCAATTGGAATCCACCAAACCTTATGATCGATTTAGTTCCTTTTACTTCTGTATGAAACGGAAATACAAGTAACAATAAAAGAATCCCGAATGCATACCAGATATTGGCAGTTGCAGTAAAAAACTTGGAGTCAGTCAGCAGGATAAGCATACCAAGAAACAAACACAAAACAAAATAAAGTGACTGCTTCCCATAATCTGCACGCATCTTGAAAAAGCCATCAACCACACTTACTTCTTCCCGATAGGTAACGGAAAAAATACTGATGATCCCAATAGTGACCAATGCTATATACAACCAGATCATGATCCAGTCGACACCCTTCGATATTTCAGGATTACGCTGACTCATGCTCTGTTATAATTTTCGGGCTTGAAATAATTTCTTTTCTGATCTATGATCTCAGCTGTTCTTCTTGGAACAGGTTTTTTCTTATCCTCTTCATCTTTCACCGGTGCAACAAATTCTTTTTTGAAGAATCTCTTCAGGTGAATACTGTCTTTTGTAACCTTGAACCAGTATTGTGCTCTTGTTGAATCTTCTATGTATTGAAGTCGTTTGAAATAGGAAGGAAGAATGTTCGCTGCAGCGATCCTTTCCACTTCTTTGATTCTTTCGGGCCTGAGTGTATCGTTGAGATATTTTTCCATCATCAAAGATGCAATCGGAGCAGCCCATGTGGAACCAAAACCGGAATTCTCTACAACAACTGCAATAGCAATCTTAGGATCATCCTTTGGAGCAAAACAAACAAACATGGAGTTGTCTTTTAATTTGATCCTTCTTTTATCGATGATCCTGTATTTCTCCGCTGTCCCTGTTTTTGCACAAATCTCGATACCTGGTATATTTGCAGCACGGGCAGTTCCTGAAACCACTACATCATGCATTCCGTTGATTACAGCATCATATGCTTCGTTCGAAATACGCGTAAGAACTTCATGTTTTACCCGGAATTTATTCAGCAGGGTATCTTCAGCCGTTTCATTGTCGATCTTCTCCACAAAGTGTGGCGTATAATAATATCCTTTATTCGCAATGATGCACATCGCATTGGCAAGTTGCAAAGGAGTTGATTGCATCATATCCTGGCCAATACCCAATGTAAGATTGGTACAGGAGTTCCAGCTCCCCCGGTACACTTTATTGTACACACTTGAATCAGGAACATTCCCCTTGTCTTCACCCGGAATATCAATCCCTATCTTTTCTCCCAACCCAAAAGCATTTAAATATTCTTTCCAGTGCTGGTAACCATTTTTAGTGTTCCCGAATTTGGGATTGTCAACAGTTAACCTGTAAATATGGGAATAGTAAGAGTTACAAGAATTTGCAATGGATAATCTCAGGTTCGCAGCATGACCAGGATTTTTGTGCGTACAACGAACCGGTCGTGCACACCCATAATATGCGCCACTGCATGCTATTCCCGTATTGGAATTGATAACACCTTCATCAAGTGCAACCAGTGCTCCCAATGGTTTGAAAGTAGAACCCGGTTCATATCTTCCCTGGATACCACGGTTCAATAAAGGGCCTGCAACATCCAGTACAAGTTTGCTGTAATTTTTTTGTTTGTTCGGACCGGTAAGATCATTCGGATTATAATTCGGCCCCGATGCCATTGCAATAATTCCTCCTGTCTTCGGATCGATCGCCACTGCAGCACCTACTTTCCCCGACATCAGTTTTTCAGCCAGTTGCTGCACTTCGATATCGATGTAAGTCCGGAGATTCCTTCCCGCAATTGCCGCGGTATCAAATCTTCCTTTTTCAAAAGATCCGACAAGCCTGTTTTTATTGTCCTTGATCAGGTTGTTGATACCACGCTGACCCATCAATACTTTTTCATAATAAGATTCGAGCCCGCTTCTTCCAACATAATCACCCAATTGGTAAAATCCCTTGGATCTTTTGATGATACCTGAATCTGCTTCTCCGACATAGCCCATAATATGCGCTGCCGCATTAAAAGGATAAACCCGAACCGGACGCTCAATCAGTGCAAAGCCTGGATACTTCCAGATATTTTCATCGAGGCGCGCATGAATATCCGGCGGCAACAGATCTTCGAAAATGGAAGGTCTGTATGGACCGTTTTTAAAACGAACATCCCGCATGCGTTTCCGGAACTCCGCTGTATCAATTGATAATAAAGAACAAAGACTTGCAGTATCTATATTTTTCACCTCGTAGGGAGTTACCACGAGGTCGTACATAATGGTATTGTTGAGGATCGCTTTCCCTTTGCGGTCGTAGATGATCCCGCGGTTTGGATAGACCACTTTACGGAACACTGCATTATTGAAGGCCATCTGTTTGTAATCATCAGAAAGGATCTGAAGATTGAACAGTTGGACGACCACAATAAAGAAGAGCCCGATGAAAATGAGCCGGATGATATTACTTCTTGACTGGTTGAATACTGACATAGCCCTATGAAAGGTTGGTTGGCTTTAAGCCCAGCCGTTAAGCTGTGTTGGTTCTGAATTTTTCTTTCCTGTAGAAAATCAATTCGGTCAATGCGATCAAAACGATACTGATACCTGTTGTACCAAGAATTTTGCCGACCAGGTACAGGAAAGATCCGATCTGCAGGAACTCAAGAAATACCAGTACAATATTATGTATCAACGTAAGGATCAGAACATAAGTTGCATAAGGCGCCAATCCCATACTTGAAATAGAAGGAGACCTGTAATTCAACTCCGCGCCTTCCTGCCTGATCAGGATATTGATCAGAAACGGACGCAGATAAGCGATCAGCGTACAGGGAGCTGCATGCAAACCCGGGGTCTTCGTAAAATAATCCAGTGTAAGTCCAAAAAAGAACCCGACGAAAGTAAGTCCCAACCTCGGCGTATTAAACGGCAGCCAGAGTATAAACAGGAAATATAAATACGGAACGATCAGCTGGTGCAAAGGCGGAATTTCGAACAGCACAAATACCTGCACCAGTATGAACAGCGTAAACCTGATGATATGTTTGAACAGTTTATTCATTGGTTATCCGGGTGGCCTCCTCCAGTTTTCTCTGCTCTTCTTTCTGAAGATTTTCTACTACAAAAACATTGCTGACATTGAAGAAATTCGTTGCAGGCCTCAGTTTCATGGTATAGAAGTTACTAGCCTTATCTGAAAGGATTTCAGTAACAGTACCAACCATAATTCCTTCCGGGAACCTGAGAGAATACCCGCTGGTTACAATGGTATCCCCTTTTACAACTTTTGCACTTTTCGGGACGTTGGTCATGGTGAGGGTCACCGTACTGGTTCCGTCCCAGGTTACTTTACCGATTTCTCCGGTCTTTTTAAGTTTTGCACTGACACTGCTTTGCCTGTGTAACATACTCATGATCACTGCGAAGTTCTCGCTGGTATTCACAACTGTTCCAACGATTCCATTTGCACTGATCACACCCATATCTTTTTTCACGCCCTGGTTTTCACCTCTGCGGATTGTGATATAGTTATTCTGTAATGTGAGTGAATTGGAAACCACTTTGGCTTCACGCCACAGGTATTTCCGAAATTTTCCAAGAGTATCATATGCAACGGTATCTGTGACGATACGCATAGCGGTATCGGGCGGATTAAAATTAGATGGAAGCCTGTTGAGCAGGTCAACATTCATCTTTGCCAGCGATTCATTTTCCTTTTTAAGGTGGAAATAATATTCAACATTGGTATAACGCTCAGAAACTCTCCCGGTAACTTCATTCGCGATACCCATGAAAGCTGCTTCATGAAACCTGTTGTACCTGAACAGGAAAAACAGGGCAATGATCTCCAGCACCAGGAAGAACAAAAAATTGAAATACCTTCTGATGAAGAGAAATATGTTTCGCACCGAATAGTGGTTTTAAATCTTTAACGCATTACAAACGGATAGCGATCGTAGTGCTTGAGTGCAAGTCCGGTTCCGCGAACCACGCTTTTCAGCGGATCATCAGCAACATGAACAGGAAGTTTGATCTTCTGGCTAAGTCTCTTATCAAGACCTCTCAGCAATGCACCACCGCCGGTGAGGTATAATCCGCGACGGTAAATATCACCCGCCAGTTCCGGAGGGGTCATTTCAAGTGCTTTGAGGATTGCTTCCTCTATTTTGAAGATGCTCTTATCAAGCGCTTCTGCAACTTCCTGGTAGCTCACCATGATCTGCTTTGGAATACCGGTCACCAGGTCACGACCATTTACAGGCATATCATCCGGCGGATTGTCGAGGTCCTTCATCGCCGCTCCGATATTGATCTTGATCTGCTCTGCAGTTCTTTCACCGATCAGTAAAGAGTGGTAACGACGAAGTGCTTCCATGATATCGGCAGTGAATTCGTCTCCGGCAATACGGATCGACTGGTCACAAACGATACCGGCCAATGCGATCACCGTAATACCGGTGGTACCACCCCCGATGTCGATGATCATATTTCCGACAGGCTCTTCAACATCGATACCGATACCGAGTGCTGCAGCCATAGGTTCATGTAAAAGATAAACTTCCTTTGCCCCTGCCTGTTCTGCAGAGTCACGAACTGCACGCTTTTCCACTTCCGTGATGGAAGAAGGAATACAGATCATCATTCTCCAGCTTGGAGGAAACAAAGGTTTTTTAGGATAGATCATTTTAATCATCTCGCGGATCATCAGCTCGGCAGCATTGAAGTCGGCAATTACACCATCCTTCAAAGGACGAACCGTTCTGATACTTTCGTGGGTCTTCTCGTGCATCATCAATGCGCGTTTACCCACCGCGAGTACGTTCTTTGGATTATTCCTGTCTAAAGCCACGATACTAGGCTCATTCACTACGATCTCATCATTATGAATGATCAGAGTGTTAGCCGTTCCCAGGTCCATCGCAATTTCCTGAGTAAGAAAGTTGAATAATCCCATTGTATGTTGAAAGAGTTTGAATGAAAACTAATGCTGGCAAAATTGAAGTAAATAATCCGAAATAACAAAGTCAATGATTCGACTTGTAAGCATTTTTTCCACAGGATCATTCGCTACAAAATATACAGCAGGTGCGGATTGAACGAATTCTTAATTCATTTAGTATCTGCGCTTAACAAAAAGCCTGCCCAATTAATGAAAACTATTAGCGTGATCAGATTGTATCGGCAAAAATGAAAATATCAGATGATTCCGTTAAAGCCCAGTCGCTGCTCCATTTCCCTGCTCAGCTTCGGCAGTTTTCTTCTTTCAATGAGAAAGCTTGTAAGCTGTGCGATTTCTGAGAAGATATAATGTTTCTGAACAGCGCCGCCAAGATAATCACGACCGGTACTGCCCCCGGTTCCGATCCTGGATCCGATCATCCGATGCACCATATTCATGTGACGATACCTCCAGGTACTTAACTGTTCATCGATTTCAAGGAGATTATTGAGTAATTGATAAGGCAGATGCAACATCGGGTAACCGCGGTATAACATGATAAAGAGCGCGGATCTTCTTGCACGGGTTGAAAGACTTGCATTTGCATCCGAGGATCCTTCTTCAAACAGGGAATTGTACAACTGCTTATTTGCGGATTCAGCATCAGCCAACGATTCACTCTAAATTTTGATATAATCTTCCCAGAATCCACTTTTCCCTGATCCGTAATTATTCCAATTCTCCTGTTCTTCAAAAAATGGCATCCTGCTCAGCCAGCCGTTCACCAACTCTAAAATCGAAGGTTGATTTTCTGCGTTTTTAATTAGCTGAACCTGTTCTTCCTTTAACTGGGAGATATAATATTCCTGGCCGTGACGTTTTTCAAACTTCAGCCCCAGTCTCGCTTCCAGCAATTTGAACTGCCAGCTCTGAAAACCTGATGCAGGTCTCAGCATATCCCGGAAATCGAGGAAATCCATTGGAGTCATGGTTTCCATGATATCGATCTGGTGAACAAGCACCTTCAGGATGGTCACCATTCTGGACAAACGATGTACTACAGTTTGTAACTCCGGTGAATTATCGTTGAGTGATGGTTTATCCAGGATCTCTGCCACCGATTCCGTTTCATGCAACAATTGCTTGAACCAAAGTTCATACGCCTGGTGAATGATGATGAACAGCGTTTCATCGTGAGCAGGCAGTTTATGCTTCTCACTTTCCGTTTGCTGTGCATTCAGGATCGTCTGCAGCTGGAGGTATTCCGAATAGTTGACCATAGAGCAATGTTAGGAAATAAATTCGTAGCCGATATCCTTGCGGTAATACATCCCATCAAATGAAATTCCTTCAAGAACCTTCCTGGAACGATCGATACATTCACCTACGGAACTTCCATAAGAAGTAACGCACAATACGCGCCCACCGCTGGTTACAACGGAATTATCTTTTGAACCGGTTCCTGCATGGAAGATCATGCTTTCTGCAGATTGCTGGTCCAGTCCGCTGATGGCAAATCCTTTCGCATAATCACCCGGATATCCCCCGCTAACTGCCATTACCGTGCAGGCAGTTCTGGAATCATGTTCAATATTGATCTGATCAAGGGTTCCGTTTGCAGTGGCTTCAAACAGTTCAACCAGATCGTTCTTTAACCTCGGCATTACTACCTCCGTTTCAGGATCGCCCATTCTGCAATTGTATTCAATCACCATCGGCTCTCCGTTTACTTTGATCAGTCCGAAAAAGATGAACCCTTTATAGTTTATGTTTTCGCTGTGCAGACCTTCAACTGTGGGACGAACAATCGTGTCCTCCACTTTTTGCATAAAAGCTTTATCCGCAAAAGGAACAGGACTCACTGCGCCCATTCCACCCGTATTGTTACCGGTATCACCCTCTCCTATTCTTTTGTAATCTTTAGCTTCAGGAAGGATCACATAGTTTTTTCCATCAGTCAGCGCAAATACGCTCAATTCAATTCCATCGAGGAACTGTTCTACCACCACTTTTTTGCTTGCATCACCGAATTTGCTCTGAAGGATCATTTCCCTGAACTCACTGATCGCTTCTTCTCTGGAATTCAGGATCAATACGCCTTTTCCTGCTGCAAGTCCATCCGCTTTTAAAACGATCGGCAATGCATGCTGCTCCAGGTATTTCACTCCTTCTTCAACAGATTCGGCAGTGAATTCGCGGTAAGCGGCTGTAGGAATATTGTGACGACCCATGAATTTTTTAGAGTATGCTTTACTTCCTTCAAGCTGTGCGCCTTCGGCAGAAGGACCGATCACGGGGATCTTACGAAGCGCGGGATTGTTCATGAAATAATCAAAGATCCCTTTCACCAGCGGCTCTTCCGGACCTACCACGACCATATTGATATCATGCTTCAGTGAAAATTTCCCGATCGAATCAAAATCCGTTACGGAGATATTTACATTCTCACCAAATGCGCCGGTACCGGCATTTCCGGGAGCGATATAAAGTTTTCCAAGACGGGAACTCTGAGCCATTTTCCAGGCAATTGCATGCTCGCGGCCACCTGAACCAAGTAAAAGGATATTCATCATAAGCATTCATTGATCGCCGCGAATTTCGGCAATCATGACCGGAATAACCAATTTTAAAAATTTCCGGCAACGGCCGTGTAATGATTTTATTCCTATTTTACGCAGTCAAACACTTGTTAGTTTAATCAATAACAGATGAATTCAACCGCTCTTGATGCCCGCCACCCTAAAGGACTTTTCGTGTTATTTTTTGCCGAAATGTGGGAACGCTTCAGTTATTATGGAATGCGTGCGATCCTGGTTCTTTATGTAACCAACGGATTATTATTCAGTGATGCTTATGCGAACAACGGTGTATACGGAAGTTATACCGGTCTCGTTTACCTGACCCCCTTGTTGGGAGGATACGTTGCCGACAGGCTTTGGGGTAATCGAAGATCCATTATTACCGGTGGATTTTTAATGGCGATAGCACAATTCGTGTTGTTCATCAGTGCATCTTTTTATTCTGATCCATCCACTGCCCATGTGATCATGTGGATCGGTCTTGTAATTCTAATCATCGGAAATGGTTTTTTCAAACCGAATATTTCTTCGATGGTAGGACAACTCTATCCAAAGAATGATACCCGACTTGATTCTGCGTACACCATTTTTTATATGGGCATCAACCTGGGTTCATTCATTGCCCCGCTGGTATGCGGAGGATTGGGTGAACAGTATAATGATGCAGGAGAACCTTTAAGAGACACATTCAAATGGGGCTTTCTTGCTGCAGGTATCGGTATGATCTTCGGAACCTTATCCTTCATGTGGCTCAAGAATAAATATCTTATCGATCCCAATGGTTCTTCCATAGGTGTTGCACCCAATAAAATGATTGAAAAAAGTGAGGATACCGCCCCAATTGCAAGCAACAATAAAAGTCTGCTGTTGTGGTTCGGAATTGATATCGCGATGTTACTGGTCTTTCATTTTGTATTGGGTCTCGACTGGATCGGATCCTTCATTTTCAGTACTGCGATTTCTGTATGCGGAGTGATCATCACTGATTCCTCTCTGACCAAAGCAGAAAGAGGAAGAGTACTCGTAATTTTTATATCAGCATTCTTTGTGATCTTCTTCTGGGCTGCATTTGAGCAGGCAGGATCATCCTTGACTCTATTTGCGGAACGCAATACCGACAGGTCTGTGAATGTATCCACTATGCTTGGAACCGTGATCCTGATCATTCTCGCAATTGCAGCAGGATTGTATTATATGTTGCAGCGATTGATGCAGATTCCGGTTGAGCTAAAAAGATTGTTTACTGCACTCGGAGTAGCAGCATTGGGCTATGCGATCTTTCATTATATCATGGGTACACCTTATGAGATGACTGAAGTAAAAGCAAGCTGGTTCAATAGTGTGAATGGTATGTTCATTATCCTGCTTGCACCGGTGATGTCGATCGTCTGGATTGCACTGGGCAAGGCAAAACTAGAACCATCCTCACCCAAAAAACAGGCTATCGGTTTGTTGTTACTAGCACTGGGTTATCTCGTTATTTCTTTCGGCGTAAAAGGTGATGCACAAAAAGCAAGTATGCTTTGGCTGTTTGCATTGTACTTTCTTCATACACTTGGTGAGCTTGCTGTATCACCGATCGGACTATCCCTTGTAAACAAACTTGCACCTGCAAGATTTGCATCGATATTGATGGGTGTCTGGTTTTTGTCGAATGCAGCTGCGAATAAATTCGGCGGAACACTAGGTGCATTATATCCAGGTGAGGGTCCAACCCAGATTCTGGGCTATACGATCAACAATCTCTATGATTTCTTTATGGTATTTGTGGTGATGAGCGGAATTGCTGCAGTTATTTTATTTATACTGAGTTTCTGGATGGAAAAGCAGATGGGAGAAGTAAAATAAGCTGGCGTTGCAATTTGGTAATGTGCAGATCAATTATTGAACTGACAATTAATCCGATCAAAAAAATCGAGTGTTATAAATAAATCATATGTCTGAAAAACAATTCAAACCTTTTATCGCTCCTGAAGAGAATGTAAAAGAACTGACCGTTAAATCCATATTGGTGGGTGCTTTGTTCGGAATCATCTTCGGTGCGGCAACCGTTTACCTGGCATTGAAAGCAGGTCTTACTGTAAGTGCTTCCATTCCTATTGCAGTAATTGCGATCACGCTTGGAAGAAAATTTCTGAAGACAACCATTCTTGAAAACAACATTATCCAGACTACAGGTAGTGCGGGTGAAAGTATTGCGGCAGGTGTCGCATTTACGCTGCCGGGCTTTTTGTTTTTATCATCACCCGACAGTGCAGAGTATTTTAATTACCTCACTATCCTGATCCTTGCAATTGTAGGAGGATTATTGGGTACTTTATTGATGGTGCCCTTAAGAAGAGCACTGATTGTGAATGAACATAAAAATCTTCCTTATCCTGAAGGAACTGCCTGCGGAGATGTACTGAAGGCAGGGGAAAAAGGAGGAGATTTTGCGAAGACAGCATTCTGGGGACTGGGAGTCGCATTCGCGTATGCTATTCTGCAAAAAGTATTACACTTCATTGCTGAAGTTCCATATATGGCAACCAGCAAAATGAATAAGTTTTTTCCTGCGGCAAGAGTAAGCGGAGAGATCACTCCGGAATATCTTGGTGTTGGTTATATCATCGGTCCGCGCATCGCTGGTGTACTCGTTGCGGGTGGTGTATTGAGCTGGCTGGTATTGATTCCATTGCTTGCTACAATCGTTCCCGCAGATACTATTGCCAATCAACTGGTGAAACTGGGTTATCTCGGAAGTATAACCGAAGCAGGCGGACAGGGAGGATGGGATCCTGCAGCACATAATTTCTCGAACTGGTCGTCTGCAATTTATTATGCCTATGTACGACAGATCGGCGCAGGTGCAGTAGCAGCCGGTGGTATTATTACACTGATCAAAACTATACCCACCATTGCAAAAAGTATCCGTTCAAGTGTAGCATCGATTAAAGGACAGGGAATTGAAGGAAGCAATACAACGCTGCGTACTGAAAAAGATCTCAGTATGAAAGTTGTAGGATTCGGGAGTCTTGGACTTGTTTTACTGATCACATTATTACCACAGGTTCCGGGCGATAGTATTCTGCAGAAATTACTGATCGGTATACTGGTAGTAATCTTCGGAGCATTGTTCGTTACGGTGTCATCAAGAATTGTAGGATTGATAGGATCTTCCAACAACCCCATCAGTGGTATGACCATCGCAACGGTAATGGGAACGAGTCTGATCTTTTTAAGTGTAGGATGGACAGGACAATCATTCGAACCACTGGTACTTGTTGTAGGTGGAATGATCTGTATTGCTGCAGCAAATGCCGGTGCAACTTCACAGGATCTTAAGAGTGGATACATTGTAGGAGCAACTCCTAGAAACCAGCAGATCGCATTGTTTGTAGGTGCGATCGTATCAAGTATCGTGATAGGATTGACCATTAAGTTTTTGGATAAACCAACTGCTGAAATGGCCAGCCAGGGTATCTCCCACGCGATTGGAACAGAGAAATATCCTGCACCACAGGCAACACTGATGGCGACTTTGATCAAAGGAATTTTATCACAGAACCTCGACTGGCAATTTGTGTTTGTAGGAATGTTCCTTGCGTTTGTGATGGAACTTTGCGGAATCAAATCATTGAGTTTTGCAGTGGGTGCATACCTTCCATTATCAACCACCTTACCAATTTTTATCGGGGGTGCAATCAAAGGATTAGTTGATATGAAGAAAGGAAAAGATGAGACTGTTGAAGAAGAAGAATTAGGAAAAGGAAATCTGTTTGCAACAGGACTTGTTGCGGGTGGTGCAGTTGCAGGAGTACTCATCGCATTCCTTGCAGGAACTGATGCAGGATCAAATTTCCTTTCATCGGTCAATCTTGAATCAGGTCTTGAACATTCATTAGGTGAAGGAGGTTATTTCCTGTTGGGAGTGATAGCATTTGCCGTGATGGGATATGGATTGTATAAGATCGGAGTAGGATCAAATAAGAAGATTGATCTGAAGAAGGATGAGGTGAAACTGTAAAATTGGAAATGAAAAATTCAAAAGGATAAATGTAAAATGTAAAAGGATAAATGTAAAAGGGCTGTCTCAGGTGAGGCAGCCCTTTTACATTTAATTCATCTTAAAAGGAACGATCATTTCAAACACAGGAATATTTACATCAAATAAACTTTTATCGAGGAGATTTTCCATCTGGTAGGTTCCATACATTTTTCCGAGTTCGGAGTGAAGATTACATCCGCTTACATACTGATATCTTTCACCCGGTTGAAGTGTGGGCTGAACGCCTACAACACCTTCGCCTTCAACTTCCCGGTTTGAACCGTTGCTGTCGACAATATGCCAGTGCCTGCGATGCAGTTTCACCGGGTAATTGTTGTGATTTTCGATGGTGATCCTGTATGCAAACATGAACTCTCCGGAGACCGCATTACTGTAATCGGGCTGATAAAATGTCTCTACACTAACTTCAATTCCTTCAGAAATCTTGGATACCATGCTTCTGATTTGTCATAAAAGTAAAAAAAAATGAACCGGGAATACGCTATTGGTATAATTTAACACGAAATCGTGCTACCTGCCTTACATTTGCCGAGCCTATTAATTAAAATCACTTTTTGATATGAAAATTGCTGTTGCTAAAGGTGATGGTATCGGCCCGGAGATTATGGATGCTGTATTATCTATCTTCCAGGCCAACCAGGTCCCTCTTGAATATGAGTTTGTTGATATGGGTAAATGGGTGTTCGACAAAGGTTTTTCCAATGGAATGACCCAGCAGGCCCAGAAAACGATTGAAAATCTCGGAATCCTGTTCAAAGGACCGATGGAAACACCCAAAGGAAAAGGTGTAAAGTCAATCAATGTTACTGCCCGCAAAACCTGGAATACCTACGCGAATATCAGGACCTTCCAGACGCTTTCAGGAGTTGATACGGTGTTTTCCAAAGCCGGAATTCCAATCGATATCACAATCGTCAGAGAAAATATTGAAGATACCTATGGCGGGATCGAGCATATGCTCACCCATGATGTTGCATTAAGCCGCCGTATCATTACCCGTCCGGGCAGTATGCAGGTGATCCGTTATGCTTTCGAAATGGCGAAGAAAAAAGGTGCCCGCAGAATTACCTGTGGTCACAAGGCCAATATCATGAAGCTTACGGATGGATTGTTCCTGGAATGCTTCTACGAAGTTGCAAAGGAATATCCTGAACTGAATTCTGATGATATCATTGTGGATGACCTTGCTATGAAACTGGTAGTTCGTCCGAATGAGTTTGATGTCGTTGTGCTGACTAACCTCCAGGGAGATATCATATCTGACCTTTGTGCAGGACTTGTAGGCGGACTTGGTTTCGCTCCTTCAGCAAATGTTGGTGACCATATTTCGATCTTCGAAGCAGTGCATGGAACAGCACCGGATATCGCAGGGAAAAATGTTGCAAATCCAACAGCTCTTTTGTTGAGCAGTTTGTCGATGCTCCGTCACCTCGGAATGATGGAGAAAGCCGCAACTATTGAAAATGCTTTATTGTACACACTTGAATCAGGAATACATACGGGGGATTTTGGTGATAAATCAAAGCCATCATTAAATACCACTCAATTTGCGCAGGCGATCATCGATAATTTCGGGAAGAAGCCAACGCAGAATCCAAAACCGGATCTTCCGAATGCAGCAAGCTCCTGTACGCTGGTGAACCTGGAATCAAATGCGATGATGTCATCTCACGAACCAGTGCAGGAAAAAATTGTAGGAGTTGACCTTTTCATTGAAAGCTCTGAGCAGCCAAATTATATCGCAGCAAAATGCCAGCGCCATGCAGGATTGAAATTCAAGATGGTAAGCATCAGTAACCGAGGTACACAGGTTTGGCCAACCGGTTCGAAATATACCAACCTGGTGAATCAATACAATGTACGTTTTGAATCCCTGGATGATTCACCTTTGAACCAGCAGGATATCCTTGGTTTGTATGTGAGTCTGAGCGGTGATTTCAGGATCTGTTCTTCCGAATTATTGTTGATGTGGGGAGATAAGAAAGCCTACTCACTTGCGCAGGGGCAATAGGAGGGAAATGTAAAAGTGAAAATTATAAATGTAAAAGGGATCCGAAGCAAACGGGTCCCTTTTTTTATTGTTGATTGCCATCTAAAATTCACCTGTTTAATTCCCTATTTTCAATTTTTTAAATTTTTCGATTTTTAATTTTCCATTTTTAATTTAATACTTGCACATACAAATATAATCTCCTACTTTTGTCTCCGTGCAAATCAAGGAAAGCAAATATTCGCAATGTCTTTATTTCACTTCTGCTGCTCTGGCAAGGAAGGTAGAAAAGATGGCCATTGAGGTTTGGAAAGAAGTTGACCTTCCTCCAAGTCATGCTTACCTGCTTATGGCTGTTCTGGAAGAGCCGGGAATACAGCCCTCTGCACTTGCTGCCGAATTGCACTTGCAGCCCAGCACCATCACGCGTCTGGTGGAAAAATTGGAATCTAAAAAACTCCTGGTTAGGACTACTGAGGGAAAACTGACCAACATCTATCCTACCCCAAAAGCAAAAGAGTTGTTGCCGGCAATGAAGAAATGTATCCAGAAGTTCTCAGGCAAATACGCTTCACTTCTGGGAAAAGATGAAAGCTGCAAGCTTGTAAAGGACATCGCAAAATTTGCAGATAAACTGGACATTTAATTTTTTTCTATTATCAATTGTATATACAAATATAAAAACCAAACACACCATGAAGTACGTTATCACAGGAGCTGCAGGAAATATCTCCAAACCTTTATCAGAATTTCTTTTATCAAAAGGGCACGATGTAACAGTGATCGGGCGCAATTCTGAAAACCTGAAAGAGCTTACTGCACAGGGAGCAAAAGCCGCTATCGGCACACTTGAGGATGAAAATTTTCTTACCGAAGCATTCCGGGGAGCCGATGCAGTTTATGTAATGTTTCCACCGCAGTATGCAGCACTTGAATTGAATGCTTACCATGATCTCGCAAAGAACTATGCTGCTGCCATCAGTAAATCAGGCGTTAAACACATCGTTGTGCTTAGCAGCGTAGGTGCTCATTTGACAGAGGGAGTCGGACCGGTTAACGGACTTCACCTTGCAGAACAGGAATTGAATAAACTATCAGACGTAAATATTTTATACCTGCGTCCGGGATATTTCTATACCAACCTCCTGGCGAATATTTCAATGGTGAAAGGAATGAATATCATCGGCAATAATTCGGGAGATGCAGATAACACCATCATTCTTTCTCATCCGGCAGATATTGCTGAAGCAGCTGCCAATGCACTAATAGCACGGGATTTTAAAGGACACTCTGTTCAATATCTTGTGAGTGATGAACGTCCTCAGGGTGACGTGGCAAAAGTTTTAGGAACCGCTGTTGGTAAACCAGAACTGCCATGGGTATCATTTACGGACGAACAAAGTCTTGGCGGTATGATTGGTGCCGGCTTACCCGAATTGATGGCAAAAAAGTATGTTGAAATGGGATCATCAATGAGGAGTGGGAAAATGTTTGAAGATTATAAGAAGCATCCGCACACTCAAGGGAAGATCAGGTTGGAAGAATTTGCAAAAGAGTTTGCAAGTGCATACAATGCTAAGTAATAATCGAAATTTATGCTGAAATGTCCGGCCGTAAAAAGCCGGTCATTTTTCTCACCTGTATTCCATCCTGGCGTCTGTTGCATCCTCACTTTCTATGCTTCCGGCTGTTGCATCCCCGCTTTCTATCCTTCCAGCTGTTGCTTCCGCGCTTTCTATCCTGGCGCCTGTTGCACCCGTGATTTCTATCCTCCCGCCTTTTTACTTTTACTGTATCCATTTTTTTGCAGCCAGCTCAAGACTTTATCTCTCTGATCACCCTGTATGATGATCTCTCCTTCCTTAGCCGATCCCCCGGTTCCGCAGAAGTTTTTCAATTGCTTTCCCAGTTGTTCAATGTCTTCTTCAGTACCCACGTATCCTTTGATGATCGTAGCAGCTTTCCCTCCACGGTGTTTTGTTTCCAGCCATATTCGTAAAGGCTGTTCAGAAGGTGATAAACTTTCAGATGCAAAATGTTCTGATTCTACCTTAAAGTTCGGATCAGTACTGTAAACAATTCCGGATCCGGGTCTATTTTTCTTCGACATTTTCTTTTGTGAATTTAAATCAGGAAATAGTTGAAGACCCCAGGTTGGTGAATAAGAAAAACAACTCTCGATTCAATTCCTTTGTAAGCATCCACCTTTTTATTCTTCGAAAAAAATTCTATCTAATATTTCACTACTGCTTTCAAACTTAAATCAAGACTTTTTGCCTGGTGGATCAATGCACCTACACTTACATAGGTTACTCCCGATTCCGCATATTGCTGAATATTATCCAGGTTGATACCACCACTCGCTTCCGTTTCATAACGGCCATCTATAAACGAAACTGCCTTCATTACCTCTTCAGGTGTAAAATTATCCAGCATGATCCTGTCTACCTTACCCGTTTCCACTACCCTTTTCACTTCATCAAGATTGCGGGTTTCCACTTCTATTTTTAATCCGGGCTTTACATTCTGAACATAATTCCACGCATTATCAATTGCTGCTTCCAATCCTCCTGCAAAATCAATATGATTATCCTTTAACATGATCATATCATAAAGACCCATCCGGTGATTCAAACCGCCTCCGATTCTTACAGCTTCCTTTTCAAGCAACCTGAAATTGGGAGTCGTCTTTCTGGTGTCAAGGATCTTGGTTTTATACCCTTCAAGTTTGTCTGAATATTGTTTGGTCAGGGTAGCAATCCCACTCATTCGCTGCATACAGTTCAGCACCAGTCGTTCACAGGTCAGGATCGTATGAATCGAAGCATCCACTTCAAAGGCGACTTCTCCCGACTCCATCCTTTCTCCATCTTTTTTAGCGGCTTTGAATTGTGATGACGGCTCTCTCAATTCAAAGATCTTTTTTGCAACTTCCATCCCGGCAAGAATTCCATCCTGTTTGATCTTCAGAATTGCTGTTCCTTTCGCATCTGCAGGTATACTGCTGAGTGTTGAATGATCACCATCTCCAATGTCTTCTTTCAATGCTTCGTCGATCAGATGTACCAAATGTTCCTGGAATGATTTCATGAAGTAAAGATAATTGTTACCTCAAAAATGTACGGACATAAAAAAGCCGGGAAAATCCCGGCCTGGTATGTTTTGAGGATTGCTGATGATTTATAAAATCAATTATTCCTTATTTATGAGCTGTTACTTCTCAGCCTGGAAAGCAATTTCCTGCACAACCTGCTGATCACCTTTCTGCTTCATATAGAGCTTTGTTCTGTAGTTACCATTTTTGGTCTGCAGAGAACCGATACAAAATTGTGATCCGTTATTTTCACCGGTGTGTTTTACCACGAAGTTCTTCACTCCTTTAGTCGCGAAGAAATTACGAAGGATCATTTCTCCCTGGTTTTTGCTGTAGTTATCGCTTTTGTCAGGAAGAGAAATGTCAACCCGGTTATCAAAGAATTTAGCCATCTGGGCGGCATTCCCTGTTTTCAGTGCACCGATTACTTCTTCAATTGAATATTGAGGCCTGAACGAAATCGTTACAAGAACCAAACTCAATAAAGCCAATCCTAAAATTTTTTTCATATGATAGATTTACGTCTCAATTTAAACGAAAAACATGCCAATTTAAGCTGTCTTTCTCACAATTGAAAGCCTAAAGATGGTTTATTGTAACTTAGCGCTGCATCAGATATTTATTTAACAACACAGCAACTAATCATGTCATCCAAAAAAGTAATTCTTGTTATAATGGACGGTTGGGGTTTGGGAAGAACCTCAGGTGCCGATGCAATCCAGCATGCAAATGCCCCATTTGTAAAGTCGCTCTATACAAAGTATCCTAATTCTACGCTGATTACCTGTGGGGAAGCGGTAGGTTTGCCGGAAGGACAAATGGGAAATTCTGAAGTCGGTCACCTTAACCTTGGAGCCGGCAGAGTCGTGTACCAGGAATTACAAAGGATCAATGTTGCTATCCGCGACGGATCTTTTGCTAAAAACACTCAACTACTGAATGCCATTCGTTTTGCAAAACAAAACAACAGGAAACTTCATCTGCTTGGACTTGTAAGCGACGGCGGGGTTCATTCACATCTTAATCATGTGAAAGCAATCATTGATGTTTGCAAATCTGAAAATCTTGATGATGTATTTGTCCATGCATTCACGGATGGAAGAGATACCGATCCAAAATCAGGAGTAAACTTTGTCGGCGATCTGATGGAACACATGGACAAAGTTTGTGGTAAGATTGCAACCGTTAGCGGAAGATATTTTGCAATGGACCGCGACAAACGCTGGGAGCGTGTTAAACTCGCTTATGATGCAATTGTAAACGGTGAAGGTGAAACACATTTTAATGCAGTGGAATGTATCCTTTACAATTACTCCAATAACATTACGGATGAATTTATCAAACCAACGGTAATCACTGATAACGGAGTGCCGGTTGCAAAAATAGAAGACGGTGATGTAGTAATCAGTTTCAATTTCCGGACAGATCGTTGTCGCGAGATCACACAGGTTCTAACCCAGGAAGACATGCATGAATTCAACATGCATAAACTGAATATTCACTATACCACTATGACTGAATATGATAAAACATATTCGAATGTGAATGTGATCTTTGAAACTGACAACCTTAACAATACACTGGGTGAAGTTTTACAATTTCATGGAAAGAAACAAATCAGGATTGCGGAAACAGAAAAGTATCCTCACGTAACTTTTTTCTTCAGCGGGGGAAGAGAACTTCCTTTCGAAGGTGAAACCAGGATCATGAGAGCTTCTCCAAAAGTTGCAACCTATGATCTTCAACCCGAAATGAGTGCATTTGAATTAACTGATGCAATCGTTCCTGAAATCGAAAAAGAATCTGCGGATTTTATCTGTCTCAATTATGCCAATGCAGATATGGTTGGACATACAGGAATTTTTCCTGCAGCAATCAAAGCGGTTGAAACAGTCGATGTGTGTGTTCAGCGGGTTGTAACCACTGCGATTGAACATGGTTATACAGTTTTCCTGACAGCAGATCATGGTAATGCAGATTACATGATCAATGAAGATGGAACACCTAATACGGCACACACTTTAAATCCGGTTCCATTATTTATTATTGATAAGGATTGGAAAGGAACTGTAAAACCAGGTAAACTCGGCGACATCGCACCAACCATTCTTACAGTGATGGGATTACCGATTCCTGTGCAGATGACAGGCGATGTGCTTATTTCATGAAAAAAGTTTACCAATCATTTCATTGATGAATAAAATATTATGGCTGCTGGTCTTTGTATTGACCGGCACAACGCTTTATTCCCAGGAAAAAGACACCAGTTACAATGAACTGGATGAAGTAATAATTTCAGCAAACAGGTTTACTGAAAAAAGAAAGAATATTTCACAAAAGATAGATGTAATCAATTCAAAAAAGATTACAACGCTCAATGCACAGAATACAGGTGATCTTTTGATGAACAGCGGAAACATCTTTGTTCAGAAAAGTCAGCAGGGCGGAAGCAGCCCGGTAATTCGTGGCTTCGAAGCATCAAGGGTTTTACTGGTGATCGATGGTGTTCGATTAAACAACACAGTGTATCGTTCCGGTCACTTACAGAACGTGATCACGGTGGATCAGAACATGCTGGAAAGAGTGGAAGTTTTATATGGACCGGCATCGACCATTTATGGAAGTGACGCACTCGGTGGTGTGGTTCATATGCGCACGATTAATCCAACCCTTTCCAATAAAGGTGTCCTCGTAAAAGGAAATGGATTTGTACGATACAGTTCTGCAAACAATGAAAAAACCGGTCATGCAGATGTTCAGTTTGGTACAAAGAAGTGGGGTTTTCTGACATCCTTCACTTACAGTGATTTTGGAGATATGCGTTCAGGCAGCAGCAGATCTGATAAATTTCCTTTGTTTGGAAGAAGACCAGATTTTGTACAAAGAATACAGGGCAGAGATTCTGTTTTTTCTAATCCTGATGATCGGGTGCAGAAGTTTTCAGGTTACACTCAATGGGATCTTTTGCAGAAGGTATTATTCAAACCAAAGGAAAATGTATCTCACCTGTTGAATGTTCAGCTTTCCGGATCATCCAACATACCGAGATATGATCGTTTGACTGACCGGTCAAACGGAAGATTGAGGTTTGCAGATTGGTATTATGGTCCGCAAAACCGTACGATGGTTGCTTATGAATTCAATGCTTCAAAGATCAAGGCATTCTTTACGGAATATAAAGCAGGTATTAACTATCAGCAAATTGATGAATCAAGACATCAGCGATCATTCGGAAGCAATAACCTGGATAACCGGGTTGAAAAAATTGATGTAACAGCTTTCTTTTTTGATTTGAGAAGAAAAACAAAGTTGCATGAATTCAATGGTGGAATCGATGGACAATTGAACCAGGTGAATTCAACCGCGTTCAGAAAAAATATCAGTTCCGGAGATATTTCGAAACTGGATACAAGATATCCAGACGGAACCAACCGGATGAATTATTTCGGATTGTATGCACAACATCTTTTCAAGATAAAAGAAGACAGGCTGATATTGAATGATGGGATCCGCCTTCAGTATACTGATCTGTATTCAACGATCCTCGACAATGCAACGCAGTTGAATCTTCCTTATTCAGAGGTGAGTCAACGCAATCTTGCAGTAACAGGTAATATCGGGTTGGTATTGCTAATGGATAATGACCTTCGGTATACTGCAACTCTTGCATCAGGATTTCGTGCACCCAATATTGATGACCTGAGTAAGATCTTTGAATCGAGTACGATCAACCGCCAGGTAATTGTTCCAAATAAGGATATAAAACCCGAGTATACTTATTCAATTGATCTAGGTATCAATAAAACCTGGGACAAAAAACATTCAATAGGATTGAATACATTTTACACGCTATTCAAAAATGCGATTGTAACAGCACCGTTTACTTTTAACGGACAGGATTCGATAGAATATAATGGTGTAATGAGTGCGGTGCTTGCCAACCAGAACAGGAACAGGGCTTATGTGTTTGGATTATCAGCAAAGATCTCATCAATGCTAACGGATAACCTGCAGTTTGAAGCAACAGCAAATTACACCTATGGCAGGTTCAAAACTGATTCTAAAGACGCATCAACGATCTACAAAAAGATGGATGATGGAACCTATGCAAGAGTTACGGAATTCGTGAAGGAAAAACCGATGGATCATATTCCGCCATTTTTCGGAAGGGCAGCTGTCCGTTATTTTAAAAAGAACTGGGATTTTGAATTTTATTCAATCTACAATGGCTGGAAGCGACTGGATGAATACAATGCAGATGGTGAAGACAATGCACAGTATGCTACTGCAGAAGGAAGTCCTGGCTGGTATACCTTAAATCTTAAAGCACAATGGCAATTTGAAAGGATAAGGTTGCAGGCGGGAGTGGAAAATATTCTCGACAGGCACTATCGTCAGTTCGCATCAGGGTTTTCTGCAGCGGGCAGAAATCTTGTTTTAGCCCTAAGAGTTTCCCTGTAAGTTTTTTTTACAAAGCAGCTTTTCGTTCAGTTTTTTGTCTAAATTACAAGGCAACCAAACGGTTTATATGACCGAAGATGCCATTTTTCAAGGCTGTTTAAAGAATGATCCGATCGCTCAGAGAGAATTGTACAATAAGTACAGTGCTAAGATGCTGTCGGTTTGTTACAGGTTTGGCCATAACCGGGAAGATGCCGAGGACATGTTACAGGAAGGTTTTATCAAAGTGTTTTCACAGATACACACTTTCCAGAGCAAGGGAGCATTTGAAGGTTGGATCCGAAGGATCATGGTTCATACCTGTATCAATCATCTTAAGAAAAACAGGAAATTTAATGAAAGCGTAGATATCATTCATGCTACGGGTGTTCAGATCAGGGAGGAATCTGTTCCTTCCATTGTTCAGGCCAAACAGGTAGTAGAATGTATCAGGCTTTTGCCAATTGGTTACAGGACAGTATTGAACCTGTATGCCATTGAAGGGTATTCCCATAAGGAAATTGCAGAGATGCTGGATATTGAAGAAAGTACCAGCCGATCGCAATACACCCGGGCAAAGCATATGCTGGAAGACATTCTTGTAAAGAAGAAGATCGTTCAGAGACCGAGAGAAAAAACTGGTTGGTTTGGATTAGCGGCGGGAAACTAACAGTAACACCAGGTATTTCAATCCTATGAAAGAATACCCGTTCAAACGCTAACGATTATGGAGAGAGATTTTTACACTGACGAATTTGAAGACCTTATAAAGCAAAAGGCCGATCAATTCCGGATGTATCCTTCTGAAAGGGTTTGGAAGCAGATCAATAAAGATCTTCACCCGCGCAGGAAATGGTACATGTACGGGTTTGCACTCCTTTTGTCGGGACTTGGATTATATTCATTGAATGAATTGTCTTCCCCTGTTCAGGTTGCCAGCATCCAGGAACCTTCCACGGATAAAACGTCATCAGAAATTGAACCTCCAATACTTCAGCCTGAAAAATTGAATCCATTTAAACAGGTTCAAAAAAATAATCCTTCCGCAAGAGTTATCCCGATCAGTTATCAAAACGAGGCAAATAAAAACAGAACGGAAGCTGCTTTAACTTCCAGTCTTTCCAACATATCTGCTGAACATGAATTAAAAGAAATCTCCGGTGCTACCCGCATCGATGATGCTTCTGCATCAGGATCTCTCAGCAATTTTAATAATCCTGAATCCGTTTCGGGGAATGCAACTTCAGCTCAGGCTTCTATTAATTTTCCACTCGCAATAAATGAAAATAAAGAGCAGCCTTCGGTACTAAATTCTTCTTCTGATATCCCCGATCATCTTGGGGTAAATGCAGAAAAATCAGTTGAAAAAGTAAAGCAGCAACTGGTAATGGAAGAGATTCCCGAAAATTCGAAAAGAGTTAACTGGCTCCACGACCAGGTCGTACACCAGGTAAGTCAGTCGAAATGGAACCGGCTCAGTTTCCAGATAGCAGCGGCACCAACCATGAACTACAGGATTCTGAACGGAGGTAAGCCGGCCAATCTTCAATCCAACATAAGGAACATTCCTTTATCGCTTTCCATGCCGGGTGAAGTCGACAGGCTTGTAAATCATAAACCGGGTTATGGATTTGAACTGGGAACCAATGCCTATTATGCTATCACGAAAAATTTCTCTATTAAGGCCGGATTTCAATTCAATTATTCCCGGTACATGATCGTGGCTTATCGTGCACCGACACAGATTACTTCCATTGCTCTTAACAGGAATGCATATTCAATGGGATCTGTTCAAAGCCTTTCGAATCTGAATAACTTCGGTGGTTACTCCGAAAAAGATATTCAAAACCAATACTTCCAGATCTCTGCTCCTTTTGGTGCGGAAATCAATATTCTTGGTAAAAGAAAACTTCAGTTGCATGTTGCGGCTACCATTCAGCCTACCTACCTGTTGAACCGTAATTCTTATATGATCACGAATGATCTGAAAAGCTACACCCAATCCCCTTCTCTTGTAAGAAGATGGAATATGAATACAGCAGCAGAAGCTTTCATTTCCTATAAAACCGGTGGTGTACGCTGGCAGATCGGTCCGCAATTCCGTTATCAAATACTTTCCAGCTATATTAAAGAATACCCCATCTCCGAGTACCTCATGGAATACGGAGTCAAATTCGGGGTAACCAAAACTATCCGCTAGGATCGTAAAAACGATCAAAGAAAGCTGCTGTCAAATTGATAGCAGCTTTTATTTTTGCAGAAATTTCATCCTCAAAGAATTTTAGAAATCCATTGCAAAACGACCGGCTCTGATCTCTAAAAATGACACTGATTAATTCATAAAAAATGAAACCTGTTTTAGTAGTCCTCTGTACCCTGATTTTATTTGCATGTTCTGAAAATACCAGAAATGAAAACCCAAACGGTGATACCACCGATTCGTCGTCAGCAGCAAATGGATCCGATACTACCGGCGGAGAATATTTCCCGGTGCTGGATTTCATTAAATCGGAGATCCGGAGCGTGGATTCATTACCTGTAGGCATAAAAGTTTACAGGGCAGAAGGAAAAAAAAAGGATTCGGGATATTTAAAACCGGAAGAATTCCATCAGCTGACAGATGAATTCCTTACACCCGAACTGGAACCGGATCAGTTCAAAAACATGTATACAGAATCATCTTTCTACGACCGGTCATCAAAAACATCGACGTTTCACTATGAAACCAAAAAAGAAGATGCAACCATTCGCAGAATCGACGTCATAACAAGTGCAACAGACACTTATGATAAGGTGACCAGCCTGTATTTTGAAAAGTTAGCAGGACCGGACCGGTTTTTGAAAAAACTATTCTGGAAACCCGGCCAGGAATTTAGTCTCATCGAACAAAACAAAGTGACCAGGGTTGTCTGGCAATATTAATTTCTATGACGTCAAAAGAGTATTCAAATATTTCTCATACCATCCCTACTAACCCGGGGATTTACAAATACTATGATCAATCCGGAGAACTGCTTTATGTAGGGAAGGCAAAGAATCTGAGGAAGAGAGTAAGTTCTTATTTCACGAAAACATTTACCAATTACAAGACCCATGAACTTGTTCAGCGCATCCGCAGAGTAGAGTTCACAATTGTGGGCTCCGAACAGGATGCATTCCTGCTCGAAAATTCGTTGATCAAACAATTTCAACCCAGGTTCAATATTGATCTGAAGGATGATAAGTCTTACCCATACATTGTAATCAAAAATGAGCCCTTTCCGCGCATTTTCCTGACGAGGAGAAGGATCAATGACGGTTCGGAATATCTGGGGCCGTTTACGTCTGTAAATCGGGTAAGGGAGCTGCTTGATTTTGTACGCACTACCATCCCCCTGAGAAACTGCAAACTGAATCTTGCAGAATCAAATATTAAAAAAGGAAAATTCAAGGTATGTCTTGAATACCATCTCGGTAATTGTAAAGGGCCCTGCGAAGGATTGCAATCACTCGAAGACTACCATCATAATATTCAGCAGATCCGGAATATCCTGAAAGGAAATCTTAATGCAGTGATCAGTTACTATAAATCGGAGATGCAGGAATATGCGGAAAATTTACAGTTTGAAAAAGCGCAGATCGTTAGAAAAAAAATTCAGCATCTTGAAAATTACCAGGCAAAATCCGTGATCGTATCAAAACATCTTTCCAATGCAGATGTATTTTCAATTCTCCGCGATGGAGATCATGCGATTGTGAATTACCTGCAGGTTCAGGGTGGTACAATTGTTCTTACGCATACTGCACAACTGGAACCGCACCTCGAAGAGTCTGATGAAGAGATCCTTGCATTTGCAGTTGCACAGATGAGATCAACTTTCAACAGTCTCGCCAATGAACTGATACTTCCGATTCAGGTAGAATATCCTGAAGAAGGAATTACGATCACTGTGCCAAAAGCGGGAGACAAAAAGAAGCTCCTGGATCTTTCAGAAAAGAATGTGAATTATTTCCGTGAAGAGATCAGGAAGAAAAAGATCCTGAATCTTGAAGGCAAGGATGATATGGAGAAGAAAAAAGTGTTGTATCAATTGCAACAGGATCTCCAGTTGAGTGAAGTACCGGTGCATATAGAATGTTTCGATAACTCCAACTTCCAGGGTAGTTATCCGGTATCTGCAATGGTCTGTTTCAAAAATGGTATTCCCAGCAAAAAAGATTACCGGCATTATAATGTGAAAACAGTGGAAGGCATTAACGACTTCGCAACGATGAAGGAAGTCGTTTACAGGCGATATAAGCGCCTTAAGGAAGAAGAACAATCATTTCCGCAACTCGTGATCATTGACGGCGGTAAAGGCCAGCTGGGAGCTGCACTCGATGCAGTGAAAGAACTTGATTTAATCGGGCAGATGACAATAGTGGGACTTGCAAAAAATGAAGAAGAAATTTTCTTTGCAGGCGACCAGCAATCATTGAAGCTCGGATACAATAGTGAGAGTTTAAAACTGATCAGAAGGATCAGGGATGAAGTGCATCGGTTTGGTATTACATTTCATCGCAACAAAAGAAGTAAGGGAACATTTAAAAATGAACTCGAAGAGATTCCGGGTATTGGCAAACAAACAGTAACACAGTTATTGAAAGAATTCAAATCAGTGAAGAAAATAAAAGAATTAAGTGAAGAAGAATTATCAAAAGTTGTGGGTGGATCAAGAGCAAAAATTATAAAGCAACACCTGCAAACAGGAATGGACGGACTTTAAAAAAAGAGTTGATATCAGAGTTGTTAGAACGAAAATAAATTGAGAAAGATATCAGCAGAAAGAAAACACTTTAGTAAAAGGTGAATTGGCAAATCACAACTTCACTAAAAAAATAAAGGGGCCAGGATAGAAATCCAGCCCCGTTTTTAAAATCCAATATCCTATGAAAAACCGTTGTAAAAATAGTAAAAGGCTTTTATAAAACAAGAGTTAAGACAAGTATTTTTATATATTTTTTTTAAGCAATTTTCGCGCTGGGTCTACGTTACAGCCGATTTCCCAAAATTCAACTATTCCCAATCAATTCCAAATATGGGAAAACAAAAAAGGATGCTGAATCAGCATCCTTTTTTATACATATTTATTTCTATCAACTTAGTAAGACCACAGATCCTGCTCGTAGCTGAAGATCTTTTCTCTTACATTTTCTCCTTCAAGTAATGCAAGGATCGGATCCTTTACATAACTACTGATATAGAGATCATTTGGATTATTGATAGTTGATTTAATAATTCTGCTTGAGAACATTCTGCTTTCGAACAATTCTTCCCAACTCATACGTGCACCAAAGTTTTTAGAATTGTAAACTTCATTCTTTGCGAGCATCGGACGAAGATCAGGATAGTATACCCAGAAAGAAGGACGTACATATCTGAATGAACCATCTTCATTGTAATCAGAGATCAATGGAGCGATACCAAGGATTCTTGTATACATTCTTGAAGATTCTTTATCGAATACTACATCTTCCTTGATCCAGTAACGTTCAATAATATCGGGGTTGAATTCCTTATTGATCAAAGTATCTTTCATCAGACCTTTTGATCCGTCGGGGTCATTCTTCCAGTCAGGGATCTGTTTGAATTCAGGACGTCCAACAAACTGTTCGGATACTTCTTTCCAGGTCATTGGTGTTGTGAAACGATCATCACCACCAACTGCACTGAAAGCAGTTACTTCACCTGATTTGATTGCTCCGAGCAACAGTGAAATGAAACGCTGATCGCCATTATCACTTTGTGCTTTGTAAACGAAAGGAATGTTCATCTTTTCTTTTACGTCGAGCTCTCTCCAAACTCTCTGAACATACACCGCATCATCTTCGCGGATGTGTTCATAGTCGAGTGGATTTCTGTCCTTCACCAACTGGCGCTGGATTGCGTTATCGTTACGAAGACTCATCTTCGGTGCGTCGATCTTGAGATCAGCATCAGGAATAGCTGGAACAGTATCTTTTGCAGGCGCTGCAAGTGCAGCATTTGCGTTGTTGTTATTCCTGGTAGTGGTGGTCTTTTTAACCGGTGTCTTCCTTTTTACAGGTCTTTTGGTCTGTGCTTCCGCATCAACTGCCACACATGCAACAAGGGCAACCAGCACACCAAATTTCATCAAACGATTTTTCATTCTTCCCTTTTTATTATTTCAAGTTAAAGGACATCTGTGGTAAAGTTCTTTCTCTTCCATCAGGACCAACAACCCTGATATCATCGAAGTATACAGTTGTTCCGGGACCCGCACCATTCACGATGGTAGCAGCACTTCCTGACCAACGGTTTCCATCATTTCTTGAAGCCTGTGCAACAGTGTATTTACCACCTACTGCACCTACATTGTAACTAACCACACGGTAAGCAGCTTCGAAATCTGAATCAAGTAATCTCGCGATCAGACCACCCTGTGCTTTAAAGTCAGCAGAAGGAATGTTACCACCTCTCTTACCACCTACGAAGGCAGCCGGATCAGGAAGGTATTTAACACGGTATCTAACCGGGGTTGATTTACCATCAACGATTACATTGATATTATGCTCACCTGGTGTTTTTGGTTTAGCGACCCATTTAGGACCGTTCACCCTTGCGATAGATCCGCCACTGAAAGTTGCGTTCACTTTTTCAGAACCTGCACCTGCAGTAATTGTCAGTGGGTTATCTACACCAATGTAGAGTACGTTCATTTTATCTGCAGAAACTGCAACACCTGAAGGAGCACCTACAGAGTATTCAAGTTTCTTGGTAATTGTTTTAGCAATACCATCCTGGTCTACATACCTGATAGCTACATTAATATCATGACCACCGGTTCCGCCACCATCAAACTCTGCTTCTGCAAGTCCGTCAGCATTTAAACCTACAGTACGTCCATTGATAGTAATAGTAGGCTGAGCTGATGAAGAGGTTGCACCAAGGCCTGCATAAACTTTGATCTTTTCACCTGGCATCAGGTAAGAAGAACTCAATCCTCCAACGAAACCGTATTTGTCGAAACGTACTGCAACTTCTCCGATCTTGGAGTGACAGTAAGTAACGATCTGGTTCTCCGAACTTTTCACGTCATTCTGAAACTTGTTCAGGATGGTCAGCGCTGCGATAGCAGGTGTCATGTGAAAGTAGTTGCTGGTCCAGGTATTATTTGAGTTACCTGCAGCAGACGGAGGAGTTGTAAGATCGATTGGTAATTTGTTAGCGAATTCTTTTCCGATCTCAGGATCGATTGCAAGGAATTCCTGTTTTGCTTTTGCAAGGGCAGCTTTCAGCTTTTCACCTTCACCTTCTTTATCCATCAGGCGGGTTGAAGCATCCAGGTTACTTTCGAAACCAATGCTGTCTTTAGCACCGGGAACGAATCCACCATATTCCCTGATCTTTCCTTTCAGTGTTTCAATATAGTCTACTGTTCTCTTTGAGATCGCCTGTGCCTGGTCTGCTTTTGGCTTCCAGATCTTTGCTTTTTCAGCAGTTTTAGCGTCAGAAAGTTTATCAGCGAATGACTGGTAAATAGTATTATTATTGGTTGTGAGTACCCCGTTAGCACTGTCAAGAGTTCTGTTTACAGTCTTGAAAGCATTCAGAATCTCAGATGATACGTTCAGTGCCAACAATGCGGTCAGCACCAGGTACATCATGTTGATCATCTTCTGCCGGGGCTCTTTAGGTAAAGCCATGTATCTGGGTTTTTCAGTTTTTAGTTAATCTGTTACGTTCGCGTTCAAGGGTGCGGATATTGGATTAAGGGATGGATTATCTTCCCTGCATTGCGCTCAGCATGTTACCATAAACAGTGTTCAGACTGGTCAGGTTACCTGCAAGTTTAGCGATCTGCTCCTGTGCCTTCTTGGCATCTTCAACACTACCCTGCATTGTGTTTGAAGCGGTTACCAGGTTACCATAGAAGTTGTTCATTGCCTTCAGGTGGTTATTGGTATCCTGCAGCTCCAGTTCATAAATGGCGTTCAGTGAACCCAGGTTCTTTGTAAGTACCTGTACCTGCTCATGGAAGTTCTTGGTACTGTCAGCAGCAGCATTGAACTGGCCGATAGTAGCAGTAGCACCCTGGTAAGCGGTAGCCATTGAAGATAAAGCAGCTGTTGCTTCTTTTGTTTTTGCAGAATATTCATTGGTAGATTTAACTACATCAGAAACTTCAGCAATATTGTTAACAGATGTTCCCAGTTTCTTGAATCCTTCGCTCAGTTTTGAAAGGTTAGCCGGAGTGATGTCAGCATCCTGCATCATTTTGTCTAATTTCTCAACTGCAGGATTTCCTGCATTACTACCTACACCCATTTTAGGAAGTGCAGCAGCAAGTGCAGCCATTTCGTTACCCGGAGGCGGTAAGAATGCATACACTACGAAAATTACAGCTTCAGTGATCAAACCAGCAGTAAGGAAGAAATCAGCTAAAGGTTGGTGGGTGATTTTCTGCCATGCTCCGAAGATTACGATCGCAGCACCCATACATACGATGATGTTTACTATTCTATCTAATTTGGGATTTGTACCAGCCATGTTTGAATTTTTTTTTAGGTTTTTTTACGGATTTGGTTTTAAAAAATAGTTTAGAAGGTTGATTTGGTTTGAATCAATTAAACGATGATTTCTTACTTAAATTTTATGCGATAACGAATATTTAACGCTTAGTTTTTAACGCTTCTGTGTTGGTGGAAGATCGATCACAGTACGGAAGCCGATATAAGACTTCGCAGTATCCTGGTATTCGTAAGTCCTGGTACTGGTCTGCAGCATAAATCCTACATCTTTCCAGCTACCGCCACGCAAAACTTTACGCTTCATCCGCGGAGGATCTGAATCCTTAGCACCATAACGGATATCCGGGTTCATATCGTGCTGGAAGTTGTAAGCTCCTTCATAATATAAAGAGGAAGTCCACTCAGCAACGTTACCTGACATACAATACAGACCGAAATCATTTGGCCAGTAAGCATCAGCCTTTACAGTGTAGAACCCACCATCTTCAGGATAGTTACCACGACCAGGTTTGAAGTTTGCCAGCAGACAGCCTTTCTGATTTCTCAGGTAGTAGTTACCCCAGGGGAACATCGACTGAGAACGGCCACCTCTTGCTGCATACTCCCACTCTGCTTCTGTAGGCAGACGGAAATCAGATTCAGTAGAAAGTTTTTTATTGGTCAGGTGTGAGTTCAGCAGGTGGGTTCTCCATTCTGCGAAGGCACTTGCCTGCTTCCAGCTAACACCTACAACAGGATAGTTACCATATGCAGGGTGTGAAAAGTATTTCTTTGTAGCGGGCTCATTGTAGGAATAGCTGAAGTCACGGATCCATACCAGGGTATCAGGATAAATGAATACATCTTTCTTTTCAATGAACTGGGATCTTGGCTTGCTTGCATTCTCACGCTTTGCAGCTTCTTTCAGGTTGAAAGTCTCGGAATGGTAAACCAGCTTAGAAGGATCGATATCCTTTCTTCCGAAAATCCTGTTCTCAGGAGTCAGGATCATCTGGTCCAGCTTCTCAATAGTTGCCTTATCCCCCCATTTAATTGTCTGTGCTTTTTTCCAGTCGATCGCAAAACGGCCATCAACTTCCTTACCGTTCTGAAGCAGAACAGAAGCGATTGAATCGCGAACCCAGTTTACAAACTGGCGGTATTCGTTGTTGGTGATCTCGGTAGCGTCCATCCAGAATCCGTTGATAGAAACCTGTTTGTTACGGGCGGTGAATGCATAGTTCACATCCTCGTCACTTGGACCCATGTGGAAAGTTCCCGGTGGAATATATACCATCCCCGGAGGTTTGGTCTGATTGTATTTGCTGGCCGGAGCAACACCGTGCAGTTGGCCATCATTTGGAAGTCCTTTCGAAGACTTACCAAACATTCCGCAACCCGTGGCAAAAATCATTGCACACAGAGCTGACAAGGCGGATAGGTTTCTCATTTTCATCATATTAGAGGGTATTGGGCAAAAATAATGTTTTACCGGCTTCATTGACTATTCTTAGTGTTTGTTACTTATTTCAGCACAATATAGTATCAGGCAAAGACTAAAACGGCACACAATTGAAAAAATTGTATGCACGGTTAGGAAACTTTTTTCACCTGAATTGGCTGCTTCTCAGGAAGAAACGCAAATAATTTACGATAAGTGCGGGCAGGTTGGTTGTGTTTGACTACTTCTTTTTCTGAAGTGTTGAAAGATATTGCTCCAAAGCTGCTACCATTGATGGAGTCTGAGGCTGCGGAGCCCTGATATCCAGGGTAAGACCGGAGTTCTCAACAGCCTTGAAAGTATTATTTCCAAAAGCGCCGATCCTCATGCCATTCTGGTTAAAGTCAGGAATGTTATCAAAGAGACTTTTTACACCACTGGGCGTAAAGAAACAAATGATGTCGAATTTGTTGGCAGCGAGGAGGTCTTTTACATCACAGCTGAGTGTCCGGTACATGAAAGGAGTTGCAAACTCACAGTTATTGGCTTTTAACCATCCTACGATCTCTCCATCCTGCTGGTTTTCGGAGCAGGGATACAGAAATTTTTCATTTCCCTTATGCTTGTTGACCACGTCGAACATGCTCTTATTGGTACCATCGGCACCATAAAAAACCTTTCTTTTCCTGTAGAGAATGAATTTCTGGAGATAGAGAGCCACCGCTTCGGTGATGCAGAAATATTTTGTGTCCTGGGATACACTGACCTTCATCTCTTCACACATCCGGAAGAAATGGTCAATCGCATGACGACTGGTAAAGATTACAGCCGAAAAAGCAGCAATGTCGATCTTCTGCTTACGGAAATCTTTTGCCGGAATTCCTTCCAACTGAATAAAAGGTTGAAACGCCAGCTCCACATTGTACTTGCGTGCAAGTTCATAGTACGGAGATTTGTCAGTTTCAGGCCTGGGTTGTGTTATCAGAATCTTCTTCACAATAGCTGAAGTCGCTTCATTGTTAGCCCCGTTTTTTACCATATCAAGTCAGAATGATGGTCAATATTATATTCCTGTTTCCACAAAATTTAATAACACCTTGTAAATCAATATCAGCGGAGTTATTTCAAAGGCGCAAAGGTAAAGGAAAAAATGGAACTTATTAACTTTTATCTCATTTCTGACCGGCCTGTAGGATATAAAAAAGCGGTATAAAAACAGGAAGCCAATAAGGATCAGCGACAAATGCATAAAGAAATTTTGCATGCCTGATTCAGGAAGGGAAAGTAAAACCAGAAAAGGGAGCAGCGCTATGCCCAGCATCTTATTCACAAGGAACACGATGAAGGTATACATCTCAGTTGCCTTCTCCACGTTGAACAGCCATCCTACCATTTTCAGGAAGATGAACTTTCCAAGGTACAGGGCGGCTACAAATCCTACCGAATACACCAACAGCCACCAGAAACCCAGCTCATCAACCATATGATAATGCCTGGCAATGAAGGTGAGGTAGGTTCCTGCACTCACAACGAAAAATATATTCAGCAGCAAAGATGCAAGCGGCGTCTGTAAAAGCTGGTCGCGGACCTGCTGCTGGCGCATCGTTACCCTGAAAAACAGGGAGGTCATATTCGCCAGGTACTTATAAAAGATCAGTCTTATCAAAGCGAAGAAGAAGATCAGTCCCAGCAGGTAATAAAATATTCCTTCAAAAGGCTGTTGCTGCCTCACTTCTACCTTCAGTTCGATCCTAGGGTTCTTGAATTTGTAATAGGGATGCTTATCCAGCAATTCCTGGAAACCTGCGATCTTTCTTTTCGATGTCGCAATTATTACCGAATCCTGGTAGGCTATACGGATCGCCCGGGTTGTGGAGTCGGCAATCCGGACAGAATCCTTTCGCAGTGAATCGATCCTGATTGCAGCTTTACGAAGGGAATCCATTTTCAGGGAATCCAACCGGAATGCTTCCATCCTCATTTTTATCAGCGCAGCAGAATCAATTTGTTGTGGAACCCTGGATGGTGCTGGTTGCTGAACCTGGGAACGCTCCGGCTGTTGCCGGGTTACTTGTTGTTGATTTACACCCACAGGCTGCTGTCCGGTACCGGCCGGAGCCTGCTGACCATTAACCTGTAACGATAGGATGATTGAAAAAAGTAAAATTAGATTCCTCAATGGTGATCTTAAAAGGGTGTTTGTTGCGCAAAAATATTGAAGCACTCCCAGTATTCTTCAACAGGTTAAAAATAATTCACGTATCCCAGGTGAATCTTCGACTGGCGGAAGTCGAACCGTGCATCACTTCGTTTACCGACCGCCCATGAAAGATTGAAAATTCCCGCCTTTGTTTCAAATGCCATTCCGAGCCCGGTACCGATATAGTTGTAGGCCGGACTGCTTTTCAACGATGCATTTTTAGTGTACCCTCCGTCTACAAATCCAAAGAAAAAAGAGTTTCGTCCCAACAGATACCGGTACTCTGCAGTAAGAACGGCATATTGAGAGGCAAACTGACTTTCTTCATCAAATCCTCTCAGAAGCTTATAACCTCCGATCTGGAAAACTTCATTCCTGAAAATATTTTCACTCTGGAACCAGCCTGCATTAATTGCCGTTCTGATGGTTGATGCCCTGGTGACCGGAAAATAATGCGCTGCTGCCAACTTCATCCTGAACTGGTAGGATTTCAATTTGATCGTATCGTACAATGAATTGAAATCGAATGTCGGGTCTGACTCATCGAACAACTGTACGATGACGTTATTCTTCTTGATCGATTTGGTACCGGCAGAAAAGCTGAGGTTCAATTCATTTCCTTTCCTCGGATTAAACCGGTAATCAGTAGTGTTCACTTCATAACTAACCCCAAGATTCACTGAACTGATATCAGCCTGATCCGGTAATTGTCTGAAGGCTTTCACCCGGAAAGTATCCACCGTCAACAGGTTTGAACTCATGTTCTGCAGAAATACGGATCCCGATTGCCTGGAACTCAAGGCATATTGAGCACCGATCAGAAAATTTATATTGATGAAAGAACTGTCTTTTTTAAACAGATCAAAATTGAAATTCACCCCGATCGGAGTTTTGAAAAGATAAGGATGCTGATACAAAATATTCAGCCTGGGTGATTTTACCTGGATGTTCTGCCAGTTCAGTCCGATGGTCTCACCATTTCCCAGTGCATTTTTCAGGTTGATATTGGCTTCGCCGGTAACCTGCATCTTGTTATTTGCCAGCTGGGTACTTGCAGGAAGCAATCCTATCAACACATTGACCTGGCTGCTTTTGCGGTTATCGAGGTAAAGGTTGAGGATCGAACCTGTTCCGAGCATGGTCAGGTCCCAGGGTTTTACCTCAGAAACGAAGGTCAGTTCCTGGATGCGCTGACTGATACTTTGCAGTTTTTCCTTTTTGAAGATCGTACCGGGACTGAACCCGAGATAATGTTCCAGGTAATTAGAGGAGACCTTCGCATTTCCCATATTCCGGACGCTGTCGATTTTATACAAAGGTCCTTTTTCAACCTTCAACTTTCCGGAGATTTGGTCATCATTTATCTGAATACTATCCAATTGAATATTTGCGAAAGGATAGCCGTTGTTCTCATAATAGTCCAGGATCTTCTGCTGAAGATTTGAAACAGCATTGAAACCCGAAGCTCTCGCGGAAGATCCCGGAAGTACCAAACCGGCATTTCGCAGAAAAATGGCATCTGCCGAATCCAGGGTGAGGGAGGTCCAGCGGTATTGAGCCCCAAGGAACAATTCCACATAGGCTGAAAGGGAATCAACTTTGAGACTATCGATAGAAGCAGTAACAAAACCTTTTGCAGCCAGACTGACCGGAAGTTTTAAGAGATACTCTTCGGCATCGGGTTTGGTTTTGAAGTCGGTAAGTAATCCGGCTTTAGCTTTTAAAACAGTAGAATCCTTATCGACAATTTCATAATTAACCCGGTATTGTGCGGTAAGCGTTAAGGATAGAAAAGACAGCAGCATTACCATAATTACCCTGGCAGGTAAATAAAGCTGTAAATTCGCGCCGCTGTTAAACATCATGAGTGATTATCGGTTCCTGTAAAAATACAAGTGGTGTGTATCAGGATAAAAAATTAAAACATGGCAGGCATTTATCTTCATATTCCCTATTGTAAAAAAGCCTGTCACTACTGCAATTTCCATTTTTCAACTTCATTGCAGACCAAGAACGAATTTGTTCCGGCTTTATTGAAAGAGATTTCGATCAGAAAGGATTTCCTTCAAAAGGAAAAAATTGAAACCATCTATTTTGGCGGAGGCACTCCTTCCCTGCTTGAGTTCGCGGAATTGAAAGACATTCTTGAAAAGATCAGGGAGAGTTTCAATATATCTCCCGGTGCAGAACTAACCCTTGAAGCCAACCCGGATGATATCACTTCCGAAAAAATCAAAGAATGGGTTTTGCTTGGGATCCATCGGCTGAGTATCGGAATTCAATCTTTTTTTGAAGAAGATCTTCAATGGATGAACCGTGCTCACAATGCACAACAGGCAGAAGCTTGTATCAGGATGGCACAGCAGGAAGGGATAACCAACCTGACCATTGACCTGATCTATGGAACTCCTGGATTAACCAACGAAAAATGGATCGCCAATCTTGAGAAAGTAAAACAGCTGGGTATTCAGCATGTATCCTGTTATGCACTGACAGTGGAACCGAAAACCGCCCTGGACCTGATGATTCAAAAAGGGAAAAAGGAAGATGTGGTACCCGAAACCCAGGCAGAACAATTTTTGATCCTTATGAATTGGGCTGCTGCAAATGGGTTTGAACATTATGAAATTTCCAACTTTGCAAAACCCGGATTCAGAAGCAGGCATAACAGCGCTTATTGGAGCGGTGCGAAATATCTTGGACTGGGACCTTCAGCGCATTCGTTTGATGGAAAATCGAGACAGTGGAATGTCTCCAACAATGCACTGTACATTAAATCTATAGAGGGTGGAGTTTTACCAATTGAAGAAGAAGAGCTGACCGAATCACAGCAACTCAATGAATACATCATGACTTCTCTGAGAACAATGGAAGGAACGAGTCTGGATACAATACAGCAAAGGTTCGGATCCCGGATGAAAGAAATTGTCCTCAAAGAATCCGAACGATATCTTTCAACGGGAAAGCTTCAGATGATCAGCGACAGGCTGATTCTTTCAAAGGAAGGAAAACTTTTTGCAGATGGCATTGCAGCAGATCTTTTTGTAGGGATCTAAATCATTACAGCTTCAATTTCCCTGAATGCCTGTGAGGGTTTGATGTTCTCGTAAAGAATTCTATATACGGCACGCGCGATCGGCATATCTGCATTCAGTTGTTCGTTAACTGCATGAATACATTTGCTTCCATAATAACCTTCAGCCACCATATTCATTTCAAGTTGTGCGGTACGAACTGAATATCCTTTTCCGATCATATTTCCGAATGTTCTGTTTCTGCTGAACAGTGAGTAACAGGTTACGAGCAGGTCGCCCAGGTAAACGGATGCTGCATAGTTCTGATCTTTGCGATGGGTCAGTTCATCTTCCGTAGTATGCTTACCGACTTCCATATTCGGAATGCCGACTTTCTGAAGAAAGTTTGCCATCTCATCCGCACAATTAGCGATCAGTACACTGAGGAAATTATCTCCGTATTCAAGTCCGTGCGCAATACCCGCACCTAATGCATAAATATTTTTCAGGATCGCTGCATACTGTACTCCCAGTACATCGTGGTTCACAACCGTATTGATGTATTCTGTAGAGAAAGCATTTGCAACCTGCCGGGCAAGTTGTGTATCAGCACCGGAAAAAGTCAGGTAAGATAATTTTTCTGAAGCAACTTCTTCAGCATGACAGGGACCCATGATGGTGATATAATCACGAAGCTGTACATTAAATTTTTCTTCCAGGAAATCGTTCAGTAATTGATTAGTTGATGGAAGCATACCCTTCACTGCAGAGATCACTTTTTTATTTTCAAAAGCATCAGCATCAAGTAATGAAAGCGTCTCTTCGAGATATGCAGAAGGAACTGCGATGAGCACAATTTCCGATTCACGCACTACCTGTTGAATATCTGTAAACAGGTTGAGCAGATGGTTATCAAAATAAACAGCACGAAGGTAATTTGGATTATGGTGACGATTACGAACATGGGCAACCATCTCTTCAGAACGAAGCAGCCAGTTGATCGGATGTTGATTGTCTGTAAGAATCTTTGCCAGGGCAGTAGCCCAACTTCCACTTCCTATAATTCCAAATCTCATGTACCGTTCTTTGCGGTCAAAAGTAGTTATTTTTTACATCGGCGAAAATCAAAAAGGGCATAGCCTTTTTAATCAGCTACGCCACCCTATTTAACCTAAAAAAAAACGCTGTTCTTGTTGAAACTGCCGACTTGCAGCAATTTCTTATTACATCACTATTTTCTGATTTCCTTTAATCGTGGATTTACTATCCATCAACTGGATTAAATAAACACCTTTCTTCAGAAACGAAATTTTATCAAGTGCAATAGCATTAAATCCTTTTTGAACCTCTGATTTAAAAACCATTTTGGTTCTTCCCAATAAATCAACCACACGAACCTGCAAAGTTTCTGCTGACTTTGAATTATAATAAATTTTTGAGCTGGATTGGAAAGGATTCGGAATTATTCGAAGAGTTTCCTGCGCTTCTGAATAATTTGAAACAAGTTCTACTTTACTGTAAAGAACTGTTCCATTGTAACCTGTGATTTTTATCCTGTAATAAATTACCGGTGCAAATATTTTATCGAGGTCATCCTTATAATTATATGCAAGGATTTCCTGATTAAGATTTTTCACAGGAATATTGGCTACTAGTGTAAAGTTTTCTCCATCTATACTTCTTTCAACGGTTAAAGATGATATAACTCCTGCGTTGCTGGTTCTCCATTCTAATTTCGTAATTGATTCTTTTACGTTTGCATCAAATGAAAGTATTGAACCGGATAACAAGGCACAATCGGGATCACTGATTATTCTAACTGTATCTGATGCATATATGGAACAACCTGTTTGCAATTGTTGCGCTACGATATATGTTCCCGGTAAGTCAACTGTTATGGTTGGACCAGAACTTGTACCAACTATATTTCCATCGGCTGTTGTCCAGGTATAAATAGAAGTTGGTGAAGGATCAAGGACACTGATCTCACTGATCGATTGACCTTCTCCGCAAAACAAAGGAACGTTTGCAGCAGCATCTGCCCTGGCAGGTAAGAAGAAATCGAACGGGCCAACAAAATCTTTTAATTCAGCCGTGAAGGAAGCGGATGATCTTGACTTAACCAACACCCTTCTGAAAGGCATTCCACATTCATTACCACCTAAGAGTGTAACCGGGTCAAGTCCAAGCTTGGTAAGGTTTACAGAGAATTCCATAAACTGTCCTTTTGCGTAATCATTCAATACGCTGTTATCACCGATCACAAGCTTAAAAGGGCCGGCCCATGTAGCAGAAGCGTTTTGTAATCCAGTATAAAATGCGCCAACAGTTAATGGTTTGATATTAGCGTATCCATATTCCGCAGCATTTCCATCTCCTTCAAATGATCCACCCCAGATAAATCCTTCAGGTGTCATCAGGAGTGCAGACTTGTGCACCCAGATTCTTGCTTCGAGATAAGTGAGTGAAGAGCTTGAGTATTCTGCGGTAAAAATAATATCACCGGGTACTGTAACTTCTCCTGCAGAATTGAACTGCCATGCGGTATGACCAGCCTGGGGACCGTAGTTATAAAAGCTTAGTGTATTTCTGTCGTAATAAATATCTGTCTGGTACATTTCAAAATCAAAGTACCTGTTACCCGTAGTATTTTCAATAGAGATACCACCGATCATCCAAAGAGAATCAGTTTTACTGGGACCATCTCTTCTGACGTGCACCATTATATCGAGGATCTCGTTTTTATCTGGAACAGATTGTGCTACGGGAGTTGCCCAAAACTGAGGGCTCATTCCGTTTTTGTTTCCGGATTTAAAAATGGTTGAATCGGTTTCGTGATAGTCGCGGATAAAAACCGCATCAAGGAGCATCCTGTTATTTACAATACTAAAAGAAGGGAAAGCCATGGTTCGAAAGAAAGGCAGTTTGCGAAAGTCGGGATCGGTTGCATAACGTGATACAATGTATGCAGCACCGGTTGTGTCAATCACAGATTTACCTGCAGCACCGGGAAGGCTCGTAGTAAACCAGTCGTCGTTTCCGTTGCTTCCGAAATTGTTATAAAAATTTGCCCGAAGGTCGCCGTCAATTCCAAAGTTTGCCTTGATCTGCGGAGTGATGATCTGGCAATTGACCCAAAGGGGTGGCACCAGGATCACCAGGATTGTTAACAATCGGGTTATGGTCTTCATAAAAGTGGATTTAGGATACGAACAGGATCATGCAGCATGCAAAGCATGCTATATTATATTTTACATCAGAAAGATGAACCGGAAAAAAGCATACACGATAGAAGTGTCGGCAGCATTATTGATTTTGCTTTCATAGGGATTAATTTGAATTGAAAGTATAGTAAAAATATATAACATCCAAGCTTTCGGGGGCATCTAAGAGTTTACACCAAGGGTCGCATCCATAAATATTACCCATTAAAAAAGGCCCATTAAAAAAGGCGGAATCACTTCCGCCTTTTTTAATGCATTTATTCTCAACACCATCCTTACTTCTTCACTTCAAATAATTTATCCTTTGTTACTACCGTTACTTTTGTTCCTTCTTTTAAAGTCTTACTCACTACATTATAGGGAGCAACAATTACTGTATCGCCCATTTTCAATCCGCTGGTCACTTCGATATAATTGATATCCTGGATCCCTGTAGTTACAGTAACTTTCTTCACTTTACCATCAGGCTGTAAAACAAAAACCACTTCATCAAGATCAGTACTGAGTGAATTTGTTTCTTCATTATTATTCTCTCCGTTCTCATTCTCATCTGATGATTTATCTGCAACCTTATCAGTTCCTTTTTCTCTCGTTGTAACTGCGTTTATTTCCACCGCCATTACATTCGCCTTTGATCTTGTCTGGATGTCAGCACTGGCAGTCATACCCGGACGAAAAGGGAAGTTCTTTGGTCTGGAAGGATCATACAGATCGGCATAACTTTCAGGAAGCAACCTGATATATACTTTATAGTTGGTTACATCATTTGTTGAGATCGCAGTCGCCGCACCCGCACTTACACTGCTGCTCGCAATTTTTGTAACTACTCCTTTAAATTTTCTTGTATTGTAGGCATCAACTTCTACTAATGCAGAATCACCAAGATGAACTTTCGGAATATCATTTTCTCCGACATCAACCCTGACTTCAATTTTACTCATATCAGCAAGACGAAGCATTTCCGTTCCCGCCATCATTGAGTTACCAACAACACGTTCTCCTTTTTTTACATTCAGCAGGGATACAACTCCATCCATCGGGGCAACTACCACCGTTCTGCTGAGGTCCTTATTTGCACGGCTTAAACTTGCTGATGCACTTGCAACTCCGGCCTGACCGCTGCGAATTCCCTGCAATGCAGCATTATAGTTTGCTCTTGCTGCCATCAAACTATTTTCTGCCTGTTCAAATTCCGAACGTGAGATTACTTTTTCATCAAGCAAAGTCTTCTGTCTGTCGTAGGTTTTCTGTGCAAGATCAAGTGCAGATTTTAAACTCGACAATTGAGCCTTGCTGTTCTCAACAGTTGCCTGCTGCTGGTTTACCACCGCAGCAGCCTGGTCGCGCTGAGTTGTATATATATCGGCATAGATCCTTGCCAGGATCTGACCACGACGAACACTATCCCCTTCTTCTACTGTAAGCTCAACGATCTCACCGGAAACGTCAGGACTAACTTTTACTTCAATTTCAGGATATACTTTTCCGGAAGCATTTACTGTTTCAATGATCGTCTTTTGCACCACCTTATCTACAGCAACCTTTATTCCTTCTTCCTTACCAAGCACTCCGGCTTTCTTAAGTACAATCAGCAGCACGATCAATGCGACCAGGCTTACTATGATCCATAATACCTTTTTTTTCTTCATCTGAAGGGGGTTGTTTATTAGTTGACTAAATAATTCTATTGCAATTTGATACCGGCTCCTTTATAGAATTCGAGCAATTTCAAACGGAAAATATAATCCACATGAGCCTGCGATAATTCAACTTTAGCGCGGTTCAGGTTATTCTGATTGGTTAGCAGGTCGATTGTACTCAACAAACCAAGTTCGTATCGTTTCGTTGCAAAATTGTACGCTTTCTCCGCAGTTGCAACCGCTTTTTGTCCTGCAGCAAATCTCTGTACTGCAGCAGTGGCATCGTTGTATGCAATATAAATATCCTGCTTGAGTGTTACCAGGTCCTGATCTTTCTGTAACTGGAGGGTATTTACATTGAGCTTACTTCTTTCCCATGCAGTTCTTGCCTGGCCATTACTGAACAGCGGAATATTCATTTGTAATCCTACATTCTGACGAAAGTTATCACTGATCTGGGGACCGAATTTTTCACGGAATACCGTTTGTGGAACCGTAACATTTGGTTGAAGCACCTGGTAATCGACATTATCTACCGTCACTTTTGCACCGGTCGGAGAAAAAGTATTTGTGAAAATAGGATCACCAAATGCCACCCGCTGATTGTTTGAATACTGAGAACCCAATCCTGCAAACATTCCGAATGAAGGATACATCTGCCCACGTGCTGCCTGAACAAATTTTCGGGCTGCTTCAATTCTTTTATTTAAAACCTTTTGTTGCGGAAGGTTTACAACTGCGAGATTGAAAACATCTTCCGGTATAAGTTCTCCCAATGATTCAACCGGAATCAGGTCGAGCGGCGGAGTAGTTACATCAAATGGTTCAGCGGCATCAAGATTCAGGATGGCTTTCAGCCTGAGTTTATTTGAACGGACTGTAGCTTCCTGTGTGATAAGCGTGGTACTGTCGCGGGCAAGCTGTGCCTCCAGTTCAGCAAGATTCAATTCAGGAAGCGCTCCGGCTTCCACTCTTTTCCGGGTATTGTCGAGGTTCACCAGAGTTTGCTGAACGGCAACCTTCGCAATATTTTCCTGTTCAATAGCAACAAGAATCTGGAGATAGGCAGTTGCTACGTTTAAGGAAATATCATTCCGGATCTTATCTACATTGATCATTGCAGCTTCATTATCCAGCCTGTTCCCTTCAATATTATTTTTGATGCTGAAAAAATTGAACAGCGTAACGCCTGAGTTCAATCCGAACTGCGTTGAGAGGATCTGCTGGTTGGTGAACTGATTGGTAGTAGGATCAATTGAACGACCACCATACACACCTCCGCTTCCTGTGACGTTCACCGATGGGATCTGTTGCAGCCTCGACTGCTTCAGGTTTAAAGCAGCGATCCTCGCCTGCACATCGGCCTGTTTTACAGATATATTATTGGCAACTGCAAACTCAACTGCCCTTTTCAGATCCCATTTTTCCTGCGCTGAAGCTCCGGTCAGGAGAAAGGTGGCAGCCAGGAATGAAACGATTTTTCTTATGGTCATAAAACAAAAATAATTTTAATGCGGAGCCCGCAACCTGATTTTTGATAAGCGGCGGGAAACCTTTCATGATCACATCTTTTCCAATGCCTGGCTGATATCCTGTTGGAGATAAGATGGCTCTTCAAGACCGAAATAGAATCTCACCATGCGGTGCTCCCTGTTCGACTGGTTATATTCGGATTCCGACATCGATGCGCAGGATGGAATAACCAGGCTTTCATATCCTCCCCAGCTCACTGCAATCAGGATGTGACGCAGACTTTCAACAAACTTCACAATTTCTTTAAAAGGGACAGGTTTGAAAACTACCGTTATCAGTCCGCAGGCACCCGACATCTGTTTCCTTGCAAGTTCATACTGCGGAAATTTCGGATCAAGCGGAAAAATTACTTCTTCAAACTCCGTCCTGGTTTTTAGAAAGTCTATCATTTGAGTGGTAGTGGAAGATATTTTTTCCAGTCGCATGGGAAGCGTTCTCAATCCTCTTAATAATAACCATGCGTTAAAAGGTGAGATCCCGTTGCCCATTGCAAGCAATTCACCGTCAAAGATCTTTCGAAGCATTTTGTGTTTGCCGGTCAGAACCCCTGCAACCACATCACTGTGACCACCAATATATTTGGTAGCAGACTGCAGGCAAAGATCAATTCCCATTTCAATAGGACGCTGATAAATGGGTGTACAGAAACTGTTATCAATGATGGTAACTATGTTGTGTTTTTTTGCAAAGGCAGCAATAGCTTCGAGATCCTGCAATACAAAATCCCATGAGTTCGGTGATTCAAGATAGATGACCCTTGTATTTAACTGAAGTGCTTCATCAAAATTATTGATGTCACGACCATCAACATACGTGGTGGTAACATCAAACCTGGTCAGGGTATTGTCGAACATTTTCCGGGCCCACGTATAAGGCTTTTCGACAGAAATGATATGATCGCCGGAACTTACATTTGCAAGTACAGCTGCATAAATAGCAGAAGCTCCTGAATTAAAGATCAGCGCATCTTCAGCACCATCAAGGGCTGCGAGTTTTTTCCTGAGAATATCGGTGGTAGGATTAATGCCCCGTGTATAAACATAATCGCTCATTTCATTTTCAAAAACCTTTCGGAGATCTTCCACAGTCTTAAAAGCGAAATTGCTTGTCTGGATGATCGGCGGAGCAACTGCATTGAAATAATTTTCACGTTCTTCACCAAGTTCATTAAGGATATAAGATAGTTCGTTCGGTAACACTTCTAAAATTTTTCAGTAATAAAAACATGTTCAAAAATCAAGGGCTTTGAGTTAACAGGGAATAACTCAGGTTCCTTCCGGGGTTGAATTCGTCTTCCTGCGAAGTACGAAATACAGTCCAAAGAAAACAAAAAATATCACAGCACTGACCAAAGCTGCTTTTGGGGTGTTCAGGGCGATGCTGGTACCCACTAAAAGGTAGGTTAATATGAAGATCACGGGCATCAGTGGATACAGTTTCATTTTATAGATCGGCTTACCCGGCTCTTCTTTTCTCTTTCTTCTCAATATGAATATGGTCGCGGCAGATGTTGCCATCCCGATGCTATCCAGGAAAATCGTATGGTTCAGGATCTCATCAAATGTTTTGGCATAAAAAAGTGTGAGGATACAAAGAGAAGCAAATACGGATAGTGAGGTCACCATCACATTGGTCTTTGAATTGGTCTTCTTGAACATCGGGGGTAATACGCCTTCTTCACTCATGGCATACATTACACGTGGATTGCTCATCAATAAAACGTTCACATATGCGAGCACCGACAGGAATAAGAGGATGGAAAGAATCGTGAATCCTTTCTCACCAAAGATGGCACCGGCAAGGATTGCAGCGATTGATTCTGCAGATTGAAGGTTTTGAAAGCCGATCACTTTGTAATAGGTAAAGTTAACTGCGAGGTATAATAACATGATGATGGCGATGCCTAAAAAAATACCCCTCGGCATGATCTTCGGAGCATTCTTTACTTCCCCGCCAAAGTTGATCGTCTGCTGGTAACCGCCATAGGTAAAGCTTACAGCAACAAGACAGGCACCGAGTGCTTTCAGATAATCGCTGACAGAGTGCGACTGGTCAGTTGCGCTGACACTAAAAGTATTCGCATAATCTCCGGTAAACAGTGCACTGATTAAAAGGAGCACCAATCCGATCTTGATAATGGTCAGCACGTTTTGGGTGCGGGCACTCATTTTCAATCCCATCAGGTTCACTCCATAAAATATCAGGATGGCGGAAGTAGAGATCGCGAGTTTGATGACCTGCGTATTTTCTGATCCTTTGAATAAAACATTGGTAAGATATTCGGCACCGATCAATGCAACACCTGCAAGGGATGCCGCATTAGACACGAGGATGATACAATTAATTGCAAATGCAATGGATGGAGAGTAACAATAGGAAAAGATCTTGTAATAACCGCCGGTGACGGGATACCGGGAACCAATCTCTGCATAGGTAAGCGCTCCACAGAGAGCAACGATTCCACCAATGATCCATGCCAGGAAAAACATATCTGCGCCATAGGATCGTGCAGCAACATTTACAGGAGTACGAAAGATGCCCATACCTATCACAAGACTCACAACGATCATGGTGACATCAAATAAATTGAGTTTAGCGGTCTTCATGTTCGGAAGATAAAGAATATTTGCCTTTACCTTTATTCAAACAAGCAGAACAAATGCGTACTTATTTTTTACTTATTATTTCTCTGGTAACCGGACTGAATCTGCATGCACAGGATTTGAGTGATTCTGCAGATGTATTGGAGAAAGTTGTGATCAGGGCATTTGATCATAACAGGAGAAATATTGAAGTGCCTGCATCTGTTTCTGTACTGCGACAAAAAGAATTGCAGCGGTTTAATAATACCAGTCTTGTTCCTGCAATCAATACGCAGGCCGGTGTCAGGATGGAAGAAAGATCTCCGGGAAGTTACCGATTGAACATCCGGGGAAGCTCACTGAGATCACCCTTTGGTGTCAGAAATGTAAAGATCTATTATGATGGTATTCCATTTACAGATCCCTCGGGAGGAACTTACCTGAATGCATTGGGATTTTATTCCATCGGATCTCTTGAAATATTAAAAGGCCCGGCGGGTAGTATGTATGGAGCAGGAACCGGCGGAGTGATGTTGATTGGCGCTCCGACAGGAAACGCTTCCGAATTTTCGGTTATGGGTGGTAGTTATGGACTGATGAATTACCAGGGTGTTGTTTCTTTCGGAGACAGCAGCTTACGGAACAGGATCGGGTTTCAACAATTAAAATCAGACGGATACAGGGATCATTCGGCAGTCGACCGGAAAGTTTTTCAATGGAGTTTGAATGCAAATGCCGGAAGAGGAAGATTGTCGGCGCATGTTCTGTATACTGATCTGTATTACCAGACTCCCGGAGGATTGACTGCAACTGAGTTTAAAAATAATCCCCGGTCGGCAAGACCTGCGACAGCGGTATTTCCATCCGCGCAGGATGCAGATGCATCGATTCACAGCAGGAATGCATTTGCGGGAATTAGTTATGAACAGGATCTGAATGCGTACTGGTCGTTTAACGGATCATTGTATGGAGCATACTCTTCCATTGTAAATCCGACTTTCAGAAATTACGAGAGAAGACTGGAGCCACATGGCGGAGCAAGAACTTCGGTTAGATATGACCGTGAGTATGATAAAATGAAAGTAAACTGGACTACCGGAGCAGAGTTGCAGCAGGGCATTTTTAATGTACGGGTAGGAAGAAATATCAATGGGCAGCAGGGTGAAACGCAAACGAATGATGACCTGGAAACCTGGCAGTATTTTGTTTTTAGTCAGTTGAGAATGGACTTTCAGAAGAACTGGTCAGTAGAAGCAGGATTAAGCTGGAACCGTTCAGGGATCAGTATTACCAGGGTTTCCGCTGTGCCTGTAACTGAGCAGGAAAGAAGGTTTAACAACCAGGTAGCACCGAGGGTAGCACTGATAAAAAAGATTGGAGAGGATCAGTCGGTTTTTGTAAGTGTATCGAAAGGATTTTCACCACCGACATCATCCGAAGTATTGCCATCGACCGGTGAAATCAATACCGCATTGGAAGCAGAAACCGGATGGAATTATGAAGCAGGATACAAGGCATCACTGATGAATGGAAGATGGAGTTTATCAGCATCGGTATTCAATATGAATTTAAAAAATACGATTGCACAGAGAAGGGATGCAGGTGGAGGAGATTTTTTTGTGAATGCGGGAGAAACAGAGCAACGGGGATTAGAATTGCAAACTTCGTTTACTGCTGTACGTAAGGATCATGGATTCATAAGGGGATTGTTGGTTTGGGGAAGTTATTCGTGGCAGGGTTTAAAGTATAAAGATTATTTACGGGACACGATAAGTTTGAAAGGAAACAGGTTACCGGGAATTGCTCCACATACATGGTCGGCAGGTGCGGATCTGCAATTTGGGAAAGGTCTTTATGCCCGGTTGAACTGGAATTACAGTGATAATATTTTTCTGAATGATCAGAATACGGTGAAAGCCGGAGCCTATCATACTTTGAATGCCAGGTTGGGTTATGGACTGAATTTGAAGAAGGTTACTATCGACCTGTTTACTGCTGTTGAAAACATGACTGATACTGAATACAGTTTGGGAAATGACATCAATGCAGCGGGTGGAAGGTATTTCAATTTAGCTCCCGGGAGAATCTGGAGTTTAGGGATTAGTTTGAAAAGATGATTTAAGTACATGTAGTATTCACATTTTTAAAATAGTCTTTTTTTTGACCAAGAATTAATTAGAAAAAATAAGATTTATTCTTACTTTGTTTAAGTTCGGTTGCTCACGCCAAATATCCTCCTCAAAAATTTATTGGTTTTCTCTCTGATTAATGAAGGTTTCTGTACACCCTATGAGTAATAATCATTCCAAAATAATTGCTCATGAACTGCTGCTGCCTGATGCTAAAAGCATTAGAAATTGAAATGAATTTCACTTTTTCTGGGCGATTGTATATTACAAATACACAAATTGAAATAACCTTTTATCATTAATTCATGAAAAAACTTTTACCAAAACAGATTACATTTTCCTTCCTTTTGATATTACTTCTTATTTTTTCAAAATCTATAAAGGCACAGGAACAATGTCTGGATATCGACAAATACAAACAGGTCTCGAATACTTTTTCTCAAAACAAACTTGTCAGTGGTGACTTTAATGGAGATGACAAACAGGATATTGCTTATTACAGCTATGACTTTTCAGGTCCAATCAGAATCATTAATGGAACTGCAGGAGACTTAATGATTAATGATTCCATATCGTTAGGTAGCTATTATGCGGTCTCCTCCCCTGGAGATATAAATGGAGATGGATTTGATGATTTACTGGTTAGTTCAGGAACTGAAATACTGATCTACAATGGTTCCGCTTCTGGTTTACCAATAACTTCAACAAACGCAATCGATCTGAAAGAATTATTAAGTTCAACAGACCCAAATATTAAAGGGTATACAGAAAAATATCGTGATATAAATTCAGATGGGGCTATGGATATCCTTGTAGGTGCGGGTATACCAAATGTGAATTTGGGACGCCTATTTCTAATTCAGGGAGGAATTGACGATTTAACAATAGTAACAAGTTTTTCTGGAAGTGATTTGGGTGCTTCATTTGGCCTGCCTATAAAAAATTTAGGCGATTTAAACGGCGATGGATTTATTGATATTGCTGCAAACCTAGAATACCAGATTAATCTAACTTTATTTTATGGAGGAAATGATTTTTTCAGTTCAACCAGAAGAAATCAAATTTTTTTAGAAGATATATTTTATTACACTTCTGTAAATAATGTTGGAGATGTAAATAATGATGGATTTAATGACCTTGTATTGAGTCTGCCTCAAAACAGAAAAGATCCTGGAGCTGCATTTTTATTCCTGGGTTCAGCCAGCGTGATTAATGAACAGCCATCCTTATACATTGAAGATACTCTTACAGATTATTTTATTGCTGACGAATTTGGAAGAACTTCTGGTCCGGCCGGAGATGTGAACGGTGATGGAATAGATGATTTTTTCGTAAGTGGAGGACGTCAAAATTATACAAGAATATATTTCGGCAAAACTGATGTAAGTCAAATCGTTTCTAATGTAAACATAGGAATTTCTCCTTACGATATGATTTCCGCAGGTGATATTAATGGGGACGGAAACAATGACTGGGCTGCCTCCTCTTCAGATCCAAGGCTTCTTAAATCTATGATCTACACAGTCAAAGGATCGTCTACTGGGATGACAGGGGTTGCAGCATGCAAAGCTTCTGACCTCCCAGTTGCCTTATCTTTTTGGGCAAATTCTGGAAAAGGCGCGGGTGACGTGAATAAAGATGGATTTGATGATATTGTTGTAGGCCTTACGGCAGTTGATAGAACTTTTTTTGATGAGATAGGTCAGATTGAAGTTGTAACCGGCGCTCCTGTTGGAAAAGGAAATGACGGAATGCTTTTTCAGCCCTTCAATGATTATTTTGGAGAACAATATGGCAGTGGAGATTTTAATGGTGATGGTTACAGTGATGTTATTGGGGGCAGGTATGGGACCAGGTCTGTTTATGTATTTTATGGTTCTGCAGAAGGAATTGACAATACTATCGATGTAAATCTTACAGAAGAAAGAATGGAGGGATGGGGTGAATCGCTGGAAGCCATTGGAGATCTCAATAATGATGGCTTTGATGATTTTCTTTCTTATGGCATGAATGGTATGACATTAGTGCTTGGAGCATCTACCGGTCCTTATATATTTAATGGTTGGAACTACGGATCGTTTACCGCCTATAAAGCAGGAGATGGAAATAATGCCGGGTTTGCAGATTTCTTTTTAAAAGTACCTGGTGGTTACGGACTATTTAGAGGCTCCGCTACTGGCCCTATAATGAATTCTTTCATTTCAGAATATGAAGTAAAATATGCGGGCGATGTAAATGCTGATGGATTTGATGACATGCTGACGTATAACCCTAAGAATAACTCCGTTGGTTTATTATTAGGAAATGCTGCGGGATATACAGATGCCGGCATTTCCATTTTGAATTCCTTTAGTCCAAATGGAATTGGCGATTTCAATGGTGACGGTTTTGATGATATCGCGGTAGCTTCAAATTTAGACAGTTTGGATTTTTATGGAGGACCTTCCCGTGTTGATATTTATCTTGGTAGTGCCAATGGAATTCAAAACACCATTTTCAGAACAGTCAGGGCCCAACTTAAGCACAATCAATTAAGGCCACAATCCCGCGTGGGTGATTTTAACAAGGATGGCAAGGAAGACCTTCTTGTAAGTGGTGGATTTGAGACCTGGCTGATTTACGGCGTTGGTGGTATTTCTACTATTACATGCCCGTCAGAACCTTCACTTTATGCAGATTCTTCCTGCATGGCAGAAGTTACCGGTGTAGATCCTCCGGGCAATCCTTCACTTTACAGATATAGTGTAACAGGTTACTCAACTTTTGAAGGAATGGGTTCTCTGAATGGCTTGAAGTTAAATGCAGGAACTTACTTCGTAACTTATTCCTTGCTAAGTGATCCGCAACAACAATGCACTTTTACACTCCGCATACTTGATACACTCGCTCCAAAACTTGTACTTCCAAATCCCATAGTTCTATGTAATGCTACAACTATGAATGTAAATATCCCACTATTAAAAATTGAACCCGATTGCCAGATAGCAACTGTTACCTATCAGCTATCAGGTGCAACTAACAGATCAGGGTCTGGCTTGAATGCAAGCGGATTATTTAATAAAGGGACTACATATGTTACCTGGACCGTTACTGACAGCAGCGGGAATATGTCAACAGGTAAAATTAATGTTGCCATACTCGAAAACAATTTTACTGTAAGAATTCCGAAAGCATATCAAATCAATGCACAACAATCACAGGAAAACATGATTTACCTGGGTTATGCGAATAACACTTTAAGGTTGACCGCATACGAGGCAAACAGTGCGAACCACAACTACCGCTGGACTACTGGTGACACAACAAGGTTCACACGGGTTCGTCATGATGTTCCTGGCAGATATAAATATTCTGTTTTTGTCACCAATGAATATGGCTGCAGAGCCAGGGCAGATGTTTTTGTTAAAGTGGTAAATATTTATTGCACTAATACAGGAAATATATCCATGTGTTATAATGGATCGACAGTTTGTGTAAGTCCTTCAGATGTTCCAGCAATGGTCGCTAATGGTGCACGATTGGGTAAATGCGGAGTCAGTTACCAAAGTAATGATATGATCACAGCTAAAGAAGAAGATGTGAACTTTGTTGGTGAGTTAACACTTACTGCATCTCCAAATCCCACTAACCAGGAATTCACCATAAGAATTGACGGAACAAAAGGAAAACCATATGCTCTCCGCATTATAAATAGTGTAGGCAGTCCTGTATTTATGAAACAGGGTATCACTGAAAATATTGTGAGAGCAGGTGGTTCATTTCAGAAAGGAATTTATTTCGCTGAAGTGATTTGCGGAAATGAAAGGAAGGTGATCAAACTGTTGAAGGTGAGGTGAGAATACCCTTGAAATTAAATTGATCAATCTTTTCGAAAATTTGATAAATTATAAAAACCCCGGGTGTTGATTCATCCGGGGCTTTTTATATCAGGGCCCATAGTTTTTCAGCTTGCCTTACTTGGTATAAAAAGCTTTCCACTGTTGATCTTCAGGATTTTTACGTAATGAGTTCGGAGTTTTCTTGCAGACAACAACCATTATGACGAAAATCATTTAAAATAATTGTAAACTAAAACATTGAATACAGTTCTGTTTTCGTAACTTTTTAGACCTCCATTTTATTCGGACTCGTCAGTCCCTATGAGTAATGATTAAAACAATTGCTCATGACACCTTTCCGCCAGATCGATATTGTAAGACCATTTTATTTAATGATCGTTTTTCTTTTAATGTCTGAATTTTTGATCGCGCAGGAACAATGCCTGCCAGTAAACACTGTTTATCCTAATCATGGAAGAAATGATAAACTATTAACTGGAGACTTTAATGGCGATAAATTCAATGATCTAGTTCTTGCTCCCATAAGCAAGGAGGGTGCTATCAGAATTATGTATGGCTCAGCTTCCGGATTGGATTTAAAAGATTCATTAGTGCTGAACGATTATTATCATGTTTCATCTGTGGGAGATGTCCAGGGAGATGGATATGATGATCTGATGATCAGCATTGGAAATAAAATTTATTTGTATAAAGGCAGTTCCGAATTACTTACTAAAGAGGATAATTACACAATTGATCTGAATGTTCTGCAGGGCCTTAGTGGTACAGATGCAACTGGATATGTCGAAAAATATGCCGATCAGGACAAGGATGGCAAACAGGAAATTATAGTAACCACAGGTTTAGGTTCATATCCGGTGGATCCCGGAGGAAAGCTATATGTTTTGCAGGCAGACAACTCCCATTTCGGAATTATAAAGTCATATGCCGGGGAAGATTTTGATACTTATTTCAATCTTCCACCAAAAGTACTGGGAGACATGAATGGAGATGGTTATGTTGAATTTGGGTTCCTTCGATATTTTGGATTAATTGAAATTTTCTATGGCGGAAATGATTATTTCACTCCTCAAAATAAACATTCAGTAAATGGAGATTTTGACTTCCAGGTGGTTTTTAATAATGTGGGTGATGTTAATAAAGATGGTTTTGATGACCTGTTAGTTTCGATTAATCAGTATGAGTTTTATCAGGAGTCAGCCTGGTTATTTACGGGAACTAATTCAGGATTTTCAAGAGATCCGGTTTGGATCATAAAAGAGTTTAACGTTCATTCAATTTTCGATGGGTTTGGATCTTTGTCAGGGCCCGCGGGGGATGTAAATGATGATGGCTATGCCGACTTTTTTATAGCCGGAGGGAAAAATACTTATTCACTTATTTATTTTGGAAACGCAGATATCAATTTAATTAAACCAGAAGTTCGTTTTGGTATTGTACCCTATCAACTGATTAATGGAGGGGATATAAATGGTGATTTAAAGGATGATTATGTATCAGGATATAATAACCCGGAAACTAATCTTTCTGAAATTGGGTTAATAAACGGATCCGGAACAGGAATGAGTATTGTTTCCTGCTTAATCTCCGAACAACCTGTTGCACTCAACTTTTTAGCCAAATTTGGTCAGGGTGCAGGAGATGTAAACAAAGATGGATTTGATGATATTGTTTTAGGACATGATCAGCTTGATGCCTCAGATATTGATGAAATCGGAAGGATCGTGGTAGTAACCGGCGCAGCAGTGGGAACCGGGTCTGGCGGAATGGAATACAATGGAGGAATATTCAACTATTTTGGTGACCAGTTTGGAAGTGGTGATTTTAATGGCGACGGATATTCAGATGTAATTGCGGGTCAGTACACTCAAAAAAGTGTTATTGTATTTTATGGTTCAGCGAATGGTATCAGCAAAATGCCGGATGTACGACTAATAGAAGATGGAAATGGGGCCGGATGGGGTGAATCAATAGAAGAAGTCGGAGATCTTAATGCAGATGGATTTGATGATTTTCTTTCATACGGAAAAGATGGAATGGTACTTTTGTATGGATCGGCATCGGGCCCTGCAATTTTTACAGGTTGGAATTTCAGATCCTTTAATGCTTTCAGAGCAGGCGATTCCAACAAAGATGGATTCTCAGATTTCTTTTTACAAGTTCCGGAAGGATATCGTCTATTCTACGGATCCGCTACGGGTCCTGTAATGAGTTCCTACCTTTCAACATTGCCCGTTATATTCGGCGGCGACATCAATGGTGATGGATTTAAAGACATGCTTACTTCCGATAAAACCAATAAATCCATCGGAGTTTTATTTGGAAATCCCACAGGATATAACGAACAAAGGAATGTAATTCTGAATGCTTTCAGTCCAAACGGTATCGGAGATTTTAACGGTGATGGATTCGATGATATTGGTGTTTCAAATACGTTAGATGAAGAAAAGTTTTCAGGAAGCACATGGAGAGTCGATATTTATTTGGGAAGCGAATCCGGGATTAATCCTTCCATTTTTACCACTCTCAGATCAAAACAAAAACATCAAAATCTAATTGCTCAACCTCGGGCTGGCGATTTTAATAAAGATGGTGTTGAAGATTTGCTGGTTAGTGCCGGATATGATGTCTGGTTGATATATGGAATAAAAGGAATTTCAAACATAACCTGTCCTGCAGACGCAATCTTCTATGCGGATTCAAGTTGTACTGCAACTGTAAATGAGTTGAATCTCCAGGGAGATCCCGCATTATACAAATACACAGTTACAGGCACGTCAGGCTTTGAAGGAAATGGATCACTTAATGGGAAACTTCTTTATACCGGAAACTATTATGTTACCTACTCCTTAATAAACGACAATAATCGTTTCTGTAACTTCAGGATAGTTGTGTTGGATACAATTCCACCTAAAATTAGTGTTGCAGATCGAATCATTGTTTGTAATAAACCAACTTCAGAATTGAAAATACCATTACTGAAAATTATGGATAGCTGCCAGGTAAAAACAATTACTTATGTATTGACAGGAGCAACTTCCCGTATGGGTACCGGGATGGATGCAAGCGGAGTTTTCAATCCAGGTGAAACACTTATTACGTGGACTGTTACAGACAGCAGCGGCAACACCTCCATAATAGGGCTGAAGGTTCTAGTATTGGATGGCAATTTCAACGTAAAAATTCCAAAAGCCTATCAAATCAATGCACAACAATCGCAAGCAAATACCATTTACCTGAGTTATGCAAATAATACATTGCGCCTAACTGCATACGAACCTAACAGCGCAAAACATCATTATCGCTGGACAAATGGAGACACCACCAGATACACATACGTGCGACACAATGTTCCGGGCAGGTATAAATATTCAGTATTTGTTACTAATGATTATGGATGCAGTGACCGGGCCGACGTTTTTATAAAGGTGGTAAATAATTATTGTAAAGATTCCGGCCAAATATATCTCTGCTATAACGGCTCAACAATTTGCGTTAATCCTGCACAGGTTCCTTCCATGATTAGCAATGGTGCACGACTCGATAAATGCGGAGTGATCTATGAAAGCAATGACCTGATCACTGCAAAAGAAGAATCAAATTCTGTAGGTGCATTAACGCTTACTGCATCTCCAAATCCAAGCGGATATGAATTCACCTTAAAGATCGATGGAACAAAAGGAAAGACCTATACACTTCGCATCATCAACAGTGTTGGTAGTCCTGTATTCATGAAGCAGGGTATCACTGAAAATGTTATCAGTGCAGGTGCATCTTTCCAGAAAGGAGTTTATTTCGCAGAAGTGATTTGCGGAAATGAAAGAAGAGTGATCAAATTGTTGAAGGTGAAGTGACGATAGTATAAAATACTCACTCTCCTTAACTCATTTAAGAATTCTATCTTTACGGCCTCACTCCAGTGGGGCCTTTTTTTATCAGAACATTTAAGTAATTCATCATGGACATCGGAATAGATGAAATTCTCACCATAACTTTCACCTTATTCGCAGTTATTGACATCATTGGATCAGTTCCGCTGCTCATCACCCTTAAAGAAAAAATGGGTGGTATCCGGGAAGCAAGAGCCACCTTGATCTCCGGTGCACTCATGATCCTTTTTCTTTTTGTCGGAGAGAAATTTCTCAATCTGCTCGGCCTCGATGTTCGCTCTTTCGCAGTGGGTGGTGCCATCGTGATTTTTATACTTGGACTCGAAATGGTGCTGGGACATGAATTTTTCAAATCCGAAGGAGATGCGAAAATGTCGACGGTCGTTCCTATCGCATTCCCGCTCATCGCAGGTTCCGGTACACTGACCACCATCATATCCTTAAAAGCCAACTACAATACCTGGACGATCCTGATCGCAATCCTGCTAAACTTACTGATCGTTTACCTGGTACTGCATTCACTGAAATATATCGCGAAATTCCTCGGAGCCGGCGGACTTATCGCGATCCGTAAGTTTTTCGGGGTGATCCTCCTCGCTATCGCCGTGAAGATCTTTACTTCAAATGTTGGCGGGTTGATAAAGTAATATTCCGCTTCATATAAAAACCTTTTCCCCAACAAAATCCCTTAGTTTTGCCGCCCGGCCTCGTAGTACAATGGATAGTATAAGAGTTTCCGAAGCTCCAGATCCAGGTTCGATTCCTGGCGAGGCCACAACCCAACATTCAAAAAGCCTTACAAAGTTCAAACCTTGTAAGGCTTTTTTACTAACAGGTATTTGTTATCCCAATCAACCGGGCCAGGATTTACGATTTTGATTTAAGAGATACTTTGACAGTGTCTTCAACCCAGGTTTTATTTATTATTAAATAAGACATTTTCTTCCAGAAAGATTCAATAGGTCCCTGACTGAATTTCTTTAACCAAAGTCTGCTCAATATTACCTGCAAAGAGAAAAACAAAATGCAAACAAGGTAGGTCTCCGTTAAATTTAATTTCCCATACAGTTGAGTACCAGGTGTACAATGAAAAAAGAAAACCAGGTAAAAAACTGATTGAAATATATAATTAGAAAGAGCGGTTCTTCCTACGGGTTCAAAAAAGGTAACCATTTTTCTAAACGAGGGAAATTTAAAAAGTTTTAGAAAAGCTGATATATAAAAACAACTTTGCAGCAATAACCCACCCACTATTAAAACCGGCAGCCATACCAGGGAGGGAGTCAGTTCGATTTCACCAGTATTAATCATCCAAAACAAATAACTGCAGGATATTCCCGGAATTGCACCCAATAGAATTAACCAGTTAGTAATTGTCCTGAACTTCTCGGGCTCATGAAAAAATCCCGACTTTGCCATTGAAAATCCAATAAGCATACATCCAAATGCAAATACAAGTGTTAATGGCGTATCCTGGATAAAATTTCGGAAAGGATCAATCCGGGCATTTATCTGCAAATACCTCCAGTAAGATTCTGTTAGCGGATGTTCCCTGATTATTGAGGGGTCGTATCCATACTGAAATCCAAGGGCCCCATTTATAATGAAGATTATTGCAGTGAGAAAAATTGCAAAAATTATCCCCGTGTTCAAAATTCTTTTAGACGGCCATTTATAAATAACCAATAAACCTATCCCACAGATAGCATAATCCCTGATAATATCTCCAAACCAGAGAAAGTAGGCATGTAAACAAGCTATGACAAAAAGCAACAGCATCCTTACCAGAAAATATCTCCTGAAATCAATACCTTTTTCTTCCGCTCTTTTCATCTGGATAAAAAAACCAAAGCCGAAGAGCATACTGAATATGGGAACAAACTTTTTGTCAACGAACAGATGAAAAAATGCATTCAGGAAACTATCAGTTTCCCTGGACCCGATTATAAAATCCCTGGATTGATACACTGTATCGGCATTTTCAGCATAAGGTATATTAGCGATCAGAATGGCAAAAAGCGCCAGCCCGCGAAGGGCATCAGCGACCACTAATCTCTCCCGGGGTTCTGTTGGACGAAAGGCAATCATTTTAAATTTTTCAACAAAACTAGGAACAGGTATATACCTATAACAAATCGGATCTGCTTAAGGTAGAAATACAGACAGCTAAATGGTTTATTTTTTCGCGAGGTATATAAAATGAAGGCTGAAGTAGATCAGAATTTAATCAAATGGCTTCACCAACTATCCATTTCCTGAAATCCTTAGCCCTTTTCTGACTGATAATGACGGGCACTTTACAGGAAGGAACCAACTCAACTTCAATTTTTCCGTTCTCTATACTTTTATATGCTTTACAGGATTTCCTGCTGATGATCGACTGCCGGTTTGCCCTGAAAAAATAAGCTTCTCCTAATTTTTTAAATAGTTCGTCGAGGGCGTAAGTAGTTACAAAACTTTGGTCTGTATGGGTTCGGACAAAACTGTATGAACCATCCAGAATTACAAATGCAATCTCCTCAGGTAGTAACAGAAAATTTACATTTCCTTTTGAAACTTCAATGGTTGCAGCCGTTAAAACCGGCGTCTGCTCAACCGGCATCTGCTCAACCGGCAACCCGTTAGTTTGCAGTAATTCGCTGGGCACGGTTTGCTTCTCCTGACTTTCCTGCCAATTTAAAAATAACCACCAGGTGAAATAAATAAGGTTAATCAGGATAATTATAAGGATCACAGCGTAAAATTCGCTGGTCAGCCAGGATGTTTTGAAGATATCCTGCTGATAAGCCAGTTTCATAAAATAGAGGGTGAAAACAAAACAAAGCATTACCGGGGCCATAACGCCCAAAATTAATTGCAGTGAAATGCGCTGTATGGAATTGCTGATCCAATCAAAATGATTGTCGAGTTTCCTCGTTACGAATCTTATATACTCCCATAACAAAAGTGAAATGATAAATCCCCCCAGCAAATCAATATAAAAACTGGAAGTAGTTATCCGTACAAACAGGGATTCATCCCTGCCAAGTGTGTCAATTAACTCAGCAGAAATAAGGCAACCGATTATTTTAAACCAAAAATCCCTGTACACATAACCCTCTTTATGATTTGCAGCTTTTCCCATGTTATTTTATATACAAACCACCTTAATTCATTGATCCGGAATATTTTAATTTTCACATTCTTTATTAATCAACAAGACCTCTTTTTATTGCTTCCTTAACCAATCCGGCAGCATTTTTTACATCAAGTTTTTGTGTAAGATTGAACCGGTGCGTTTCAACTGTTCTTAAACTGATAAACAATTTATCAGCCACCTCCTGGTTACTGTTTCCATCTGCGATAAGTTGCAGGATCTCTTTCTCTCTTTTCGTCAACGGTATATCAAATATTGATTTGCGCTGACCTGAGATACTTTCCTGGATCAGAATTTTTTTGATCGATTCATCTATATATTCTTCCCCGTTCATGACCGAATGAATGGCAGTAAGGATGGTTTGCTGGTCGGCATTTTTAAGAAGATAACCCGATGACCCGCTCCTGATGATCTGTTTGACATAATGAGTATCATCAAAGCTGCTGAACGCAATAATTTTTATGGAAGGAAAATTCTTTTTTATATGTTTGCATAAATCAATTCCATTGATCTCGGGCATTTGTATATCCAATAAAATCACTGCAGGTGTTTCGTTCTTCAGCCACTCAAGCAATGCATTCCCGCTGGTAGTACTATAAACCACCTCCACTTCGGGAATGCCCGAGAACATTGCCTTTAACCCATTGATCACTACCTGGTGATCGTCCACAACCGCAATTGGAATTATATTCATTTTATAAGATAATACGTAAGATTATTATAATCCTTTTAATCTGCAAATCACAAGGAAACTAAAAACATCTATAACCAACAAAGGGCCCGCATTCAGCGGACCCACCACCATAACAAAATAAAACTACCAGCTTCTCTGAACCCTGAAGGTTCCTACAATACTGTGCACTGATAATTGCTCACCTGTTTCAGCGTCATACATGCCGGAAGGCTCTACCACAAACATTCCGGTAAGATATTTTTTACCCTGCTGATTTAGTTCTTCAATATGTATAAATCCTCCGCTGTCCACTGCATTATTATTCCCATTTTCCTCAAACACTGACGCATAAATTTTTTTGAGGTCCGGAGTGGCATATTGAAAGATTACATTTTCAGTTTCTGACCCGAGCATCGACCAGCTATACGTTCCATCACTTATCGCAGAGGAAACTGGCCACATAAAAGTTACCTGTGGAATATCTTCAGTGATCCTCAAACTTGCCAATACATACTGGTTATTTATTTCATCTTTATTAGCCATCCCCCTATAGGTATGCCATTCACCACCATCTATACTTACCGAAATCCCTTCATCAATCAGGTGAATAGTACTGATCAGTAAAACCTGCGCACCATTCACATTCAACTCAACAGTTACGGTAGCAGTACTTGTCGACGGTTTGGCAGAGGGCGCTTTATAAATAACTTCATTCCCTTTTACTTCAATTGAACCCGGACCATTGAGTGTCCATTTCCTGATATAAGATGGCGACAGTGGTACTGCTTCTCCGGTTTTGGCATCTGGTACAGTAAGCGGTACAAGAAAATCCTCCTCATTGGTTGGATGAACATACCGCACTGCCTTCAGATTTACAGACTCACCAAGACCAAGCGTTTTTATAGCAGGCGTTAGTGCCATGGATTCAATCAACGACCAATCACTGAAGTGATCAGCTTCTATTCTGATTGTTTTATTAACCGGGTCGTTAAAAGATTTACCCTGACAAATCCAGAATCCGTTTGCATCCTGGAATGCGATCTCCAATGCTTTGGTACTGCTTAATGCAGCAGACATATTTTTGTAGAAGAACCGGACCGTAACTTTTTTACTGAAAATTTTTCCATGCGGCATTAACCTGTATCCAAAACCAATTCCACTTAGGGAAGAATTTTTTATGGCCTGGATGGAGACCTTGGTTTCTTCATTCAACGCTCCCGCAGGAATAATGATCTCTACCTGTCCGTTCGGAAATTTAATTGTTCCTCCTTCTTCCCCGATGAATTCAACATGTGGTTCACCGATAGGCGATCCAACCGGTCGTGCCACCGGATCCGTTGCCGGTACAGGGTTTGGGGGAATATATTCTGAAACCGGCTTTGAACAGGATGTAACACTAAAGACGAATAAAAAGTATAAAAATGATCTGGTTATTTTTTGAATGAACATGAGAGAAAATTGAATGAAAGCGAGATAATATTTTGAATGATCCCCGGAAATAATTTGAATGATCCCGGAAATAAATTGAATGATCCCGGTAAAATGAATTTTGAAGGAGTTATTGTTTAATAAATTCCACTCTCCTGTTATTGGCTTTTCCTTCCTTTGAATTGTTATCAGCAACAGGTTTGGATTCCCCCATTCCATCAGTCTGGATTCTTGATTCATCGATCCTGAATTCATCCCTCAAAAATGATTTCACAGATGCAGCTCTTCTTTTTGATAAGTCAAGATTTTTTTGATCGTCTCCATCACTATCGGTATGACCAACGATTTTGATTTTAACGGAAGGATTATCTTTTAATACTGCAGCAATCTCTTTTATAACCCCGGTTGATTCCGGTTTGATTTTGTCGGATGCGATATCAAATAAAATTCCCTGTGTTACAAGTTTTCCTTCTGTTAGGAGTTTGTTACGGATATCAGCAGCACCTTCTGCTATCCGGACATTCGTTATGTAAGCACCCACTTTTTCTTCATCATAATAAGAATTATCGATTCCGATTCCCAACCTGTTATATGCACGGTCTGCAGGAACAGCCTGCGGTATATCATAGATCTTTTCTCCATCGATCCACATCCTCAATCTTGTTTTCTGAACCCAGATCGCAACATGAAATGGCTTGCCAAAATTTGATCCAAGATTCTTTAATGATTTTGCACCTCCCGTGAAATATTTCTCTCCCTTATTGTAACTGTCGAGTGTGATCGTGGAACTGTTTTCTTCGCCCGGAGAAATAGTAAGATTAGCATTCGAAAAATTGTCGACATCATTCAGGTATTTTCTTCCATCCTTATCATCCTTTGCAGATTCGATCAACCTAAAACTGATCGCCGGATATACATAACCTTCATTGGGAAATGTCAGGATCATATCAAACTCTATCGTGAAATTATCAGGAAGATCTTTTAATTGCGGAGCCAGGAAATGTCCTTTCTGAAACATTCTGAGCCATTGGCTTTTTTGATTTTTTACAGTCACAATTTCTCCCCTGTTATTCGTTGCCCATAACAAAGGGAATTCACCGATCACATCCTCCGAAAAATCTTCCGCAAAAAGAACATTGGCACCGGGAATAAAATCATATCTCGAATAACTCTCGAAAGGATCATTCATTTCAGCGCTTTTTCCTTTTGCAGTTGATCGTTGATTTTTTGAACCGTCACTATCAGAATTTTCTTTCCCTGCAGCCTTCTTATCAATATCTTCTTCTACTTTATCCAGTCCTTTATCGATTTCCCGGTCAATGCGATTATCCGCCCTCTGGATCGCTTTATCCTTTATTCTTTGTTTGGCTCTTTCAATCAGTCCGCCCTGACTATAACCTGCCATGGATGCAAGCAGAAGTATAAGCGTTAATAGCTGTTTCATTGTTGTTGGTGTTTAATTGTTAATGGTCGACAAAATAACCACCGTTAAACAAGCTGAAATTCAGGATCAGTAACGATTTTGGCATTTACGTAGTAGTACGTAGAAAAAGGCTGGCTGCAATTTTGCCAGTTAAAAAACAATGGACCAGAATTTGACAAATAAAGGCATGGCAGGTAAAAACATTCCGGTTTCAATACTCGATCTGGCAACTATCATCCAGGGAGATCAGGGTGCGGGCGATTCCTTCAGGAGAAGTCTTCAGTTCGCTCAACACGCGGAAAAACTCGGTTATAAAAGATATTGGTTTGCTGAACATCATAATATGGAGAGTGTTGCTTCGGCAGCAACTTCTGTGCTGATTGGTTATGTGGCAGGCGGAACATCCACTATTCGGGTTGGCTCCGGTGGCATCATGCTGCCAAACCATGCACCACTTGTAATTGCAGAACAATTCGGAACTCTGGATGCGTTGTATCCCGGCCGGATTGATCTTGGAGTGGGTCGTGCACCGGGAACGGATCCCGTTACATCCCATGCGTTACGCAGAAGCCTTAAAGGTGATGTGGATGATTTTCCTGAAAGTGTCATTGAACTGATCAATTACCTCGGTGATGATATGGGAAATTCAAAAGTGAAAGCGATCCCGGGCATCGGTTCTAAGGTACCTGTATGGTTATTGGGATCAAGCACTTTCAGTGCACAGCTTGCAGGCATGTTGGGATTACCCTTTGCATTTGCATCTCACTTCGCTCCTACTTATCTCCATGATGCATTGAACATTTACAGGGCTAATTTCAAACCCTCCCAGTTTTTGGAAAAGCCGTATGCAATTGCCTGTGTGAATATGATTTTGGCTGATGATGAGAAAGAGGCCTATTCAATGGCCACTTCTTTTTACCAGCTGGCACTGGGATTGTTTCGTAATACACGCAGACCGCTTCCACCACCGGTTGCTTCCATGGACGGAATCTGGAGTGAACAGGAAAAAGCAGGAGTACTGCATATGATGCAGTATTCATTTATCGGGTCACCCTCTTCCATCTCACCACAACTGAATTCATTTCTTGAATCCACGCAGGTTGATGAACTCATGGTTGCCTCACACCTTTATGATGTTGATGCGAGGAAGAGATCTATGGAACTGGTGAAACAATTATTTTAAAACACCAGTGTTGAAATTGAATGCGACAAACTATTCATCTGCGCTGCTCTTCCTTTGATCCAAAAATGATAAGGAACAGTCTGATTCGTTGTATTCATTACTATAACAACCACTTTTCCATCAGGATTCACAAATGCAGTTGTTTGTAACACATCCCTGTTTGTGGAACTGATAATTCTTTTCGCGCCGGGTTTGATGAATTTTGAAAAATGTCCCAGATAATAAAATGAATTCGCATAAATAAGTTCGCCCTTCCTGGTGTCCGCAATCACCGGTGCATAACAAAAGTTGCCGACATGATTTGGTCCGCCGGTTTCATCCAGCAAAATATTCCAGTCGGTCCATGCAGTTGTACCCGCATTGAAATCATTGATCAGTGAGTAACCATATTTTTCTCCCAGTGACCAGTCGGTGATTTTATTGTAATCAAATTTTTCAACGGTACCTTCTGTGAAGATCAGCTCTTTTCCAGGATAAGTTTCTTTGACACGTTTCAGGTTTTCGAATTGCATATCACTTCCTGTCCAGGTTTCATACCAGTGAAACCCGATTCCCCATACATATTTTGCTGCCTCGGGATCATCGAGAATCGTACTTGCTCTCTGGTAAATAAGATCACGGTTATGATCCCATGCGATCAGTTTTTTATCTTTCATTCCTGCCTTTTGAAGTGTCGGTCCCAGGAACTGTTTGATAAAATCCCGCTCCTCTTCTGCAGTGAAAATGCAGGATTCCCATTTCTGTTTTGCCATCGGTTCATTCTGAACGGATAGCCCCCATACAGGTATTCCTTCCTTCTCATATTCGTTGATATACTTCAAATAATAATTTGCCCAGGATTGCCTGAATTCAGGAAGTAATTTTCCTCCCTGCAACATGCTATTATTATCCTTCATCCAGGATGGAGGGCTCCATGGACTCACATAAAGATTCAGTTTGCCCCCTGCAGCTGCCATCGCTTCTTTGATCATCGGGATGCGAAATTTCCGGTCGTGGTCGATATTAAATGTTGAAAGTGTCTGGTCGTTATCCTGCACATAAGTATAGGAGCCACTTGAAAAATCGCAGCTGTGAATATTGGTACGAACGATAGAATAACCAATACCATTTACAGGATCATAGTAAGCACGGATCAAATCCTGTTGTCGCGCTTTAGGCAATTTGCTGAAAGTCTCTGCAGATGCATCCGTAATGGCACCACCAATGCCTAGGAAAGTTTGAAATGTTTTGGAAGGATCTACAAAAATGCAGGGTTGCGTTTCGAGTGGCTGACCAAAATCTGAAAACCCAACCTCTCCCGTTTTTGTAATACGGTTTTCAGTATTCAATGCAGTGGTATACACTGCAACTTTCGAGGTATTCCCTGTTGATCCGGGTTTTTGGGTGGTTTTGCAGGAAACAATAATTATTGCAGGAAGTATGAGGAGGACAAAAATGCTTTTCATATCAGTCAATTTTTTCGGACCCGACAAATTAATTCTTTGAATAAATCAATCGCATGAGCAAAATCAGGCCTTAATAAAAACTATCTTAACGGTGCAAAAGCAACCATCATGAAATCTATCCATATCATCGCCTTCGCATGCCTAATGGCACTGCTCGTGTCCTGTACTGCACAAAAAAATACAACAAAAGAAAACTGGCAATCCCTATTCAATGGAAAAGATCTTACCGGCTGGACGCCCAAGATCCGGTTTTATCCATCCGGTGAAAATTTCGCTAACACCTTCAGGGTGGAGGATGGAAAAATTGTGGTACGATATGATGGATATGATGCGTTCAAAACGAAATATGGTCATCTGTTTTATAAAGATCAATTCAGTTACTACAGGATCAAACTTCAATATCGGTTTGTAGGTGATCAGGCAAATGAAGGAGAAGGCTGGGCCTATAGAAACAGCGGGATTATGGTGCATGGACAAACCCCGGAAAGTATGGGTAAAGACCAGGACTTCCCTGTTTCTATTGAAGTGCAATTGCTGGGCGGAAACGGGAAAGATAAAAGAACAACCTGCAATCTTTGTACGCCCGGAACGAATGTGGTGATTGATGGAAAACTTGTAACACAACACTGCCTGAATTCGAGGTCAGAAACCTACCATGGCGACCAGTGGGTAGAGGCTGAAGTAGTCGTATTGGGAGATTCCCTGATCAGGCATATGGTGAATGGAATGGAAGTTTTTTCCTATGAAAAACCGCAGGTAGGCGGAGGAAATGTAAGCGGACAGGAAGTTATTTTTGGGAAACCGGGCCAGTTACTGGAGAAGGGAACCATTTCCTTACAGAGTGAAAGTCACCCTGTTGAGTTCCGCAATATCCAATTGCTGAATCTCGAAGGATGTATGGACCCGAAGGCGACCAACTATAAGTCGTATTACATTCATAACAAACCGGAAGACTGCAGGTATAAGAAGTAGAATTCTGCCCGTGTGACTGTTATCACTGATGATGCTGTTTGCAAAATTCAACTTTGTGCAAACGAATTATAAAACATGATCATCAATTTTTTGAAACAGTTACTTGGGATAGGAACGCAACCCAATTACAAAAAACTTGTAAGCGAGGGGGCGGTGATTGTAGATGTAAGGACTCCTTCTGAGTTTAGTTCCGGTCATGTTAAGGGAGCAATAAATATTCCTGTCGACCAGATTTCAACGATGATAGAAGAGCTTAAAAAACTGAAAAAACCGATCATTACCTGTTGCAGAAGTGGTGCGAGAAGCGGAATGGCGACGAGTACCTTAAAGTCGGCGGGGATTGATTGTTATAATGGGGGACCGTGGAATGTGCTGAATATGAAGATTTCTTAGGAGGTTTTTTCCTGAGGAGGTTTTTGCAGGCAGAGGTTTTTTCACACGGACGTTTTTTTTACACGATCGTTTTTTTCACACGGTCGTTTATTTCACGCAGAGGGCGGAGGGGAGCAGAGAAAAATATGATCAATACAAAGATGGTTATAGGTCAGGTGAATCTAATTCACAATACCAGAATCCTTTCGTCGGTGATGCTTTAATCGGGAAAGGATGGGGTTGAGATGGATTCGCAGGTTGGTTGGCGGATGCACTGGAGGATTCAGCCTGAGATAGATCCTTAGATTCACTTTGTTCAACCATTTTAACCTCAAGTGCACGATATATCAGTTCGCCTGTCTTTACCTCAATAGGTTTTGAAAAGATAGGTCCATCGTAACAAAAACTATGGAACTCACCATTTTCTCCACAGGGATCCACACCGGCAGGAAGTTCTTTAATAAAGGATTTATCAATTAACCTGCCGCACCACGAAGCATCGAGATACCCATCATTGATGCAGCAGGTAATTGTTTTAAATCCTTCTTCCACAAACGCATTTACGAGATCACTTGTATCTTTTTTCCAGAGCGGGAATACACAGCTCATTCCAACCTGTTCCATCTTTTCTTCACGATATTTCCTTAGGTCTTCCAGGAAAATATCTCCGAAAATCACCTGGTGAATTCCTTCGCTTCTAACCTCTTCCAACAATGCGCCCATTTGTCGCTCATAGGATGCATTATCCGTTTCGTAGACATATACTTTCTTCAGTGGGATTCCGATCCTTTCTGACTGCAATTCGATCAGTTCCTCCCGAACGCCATGCATCGACAGTCTTTTAAATTGTCCATTGAATGTAGCAAGCAGGTAGCGAATCTCATAGACTCCTTCCTGCATCACTTTATGCAATGCATAGCTGCTGTCTTTTCCGCCACTCCAACTAAAGATCGCCGGTATTCCCATGAAATTATTTTACAGAAAACTGCGTAAACGTTTTGGACCTTGCGATCAATTCATATCCACCAAATAATACAGCACTGTACAATAATGTTCCGGCCATAAAATTTCTCATGAAAGGGAATCCCTGTACGTAACACTGTTGTAATCCTTCCCAGTCGCGGGATAACGGCAACATGAATCTCAAATCAGTCCCACCACCAAACCATACCAGGAAATCTGCAATGATCCAGTGTACCAGCGCAGCACCAATTCCGGTCAGCAAAACATTCTTTACATTCACTTTTTTGATAAGAAATTTTCCCATCAGGGTGATCAGAATAAAGATTGCATAGATCCAGTACCATCCACCATACAGAACACCATACTGTCCTTTAAAAATAAATGTGCTGATAGCAAGATCACTGACCAGTAAAGTCAGCATCGGAAACAAAAACATCTTCCAATTTTTGCTGAAATAAACTCCGCCAAATAAACCCATAGCCCCAATAGGAGTAAAGTTCGCTAGGGGTGAAATACCTGCCGCATTTGGAATCCGGATCGCAGCGACAACAATTATCATGATCGATAACAGTGCGAAGGATGGATCAATTTTTTTGATAGTCATGTTGAAGGTTTTAAAATTTATAACTCACTCCTGCAGTCATATTGAACCTGCGATTGTTATATCCGGGTACATCAAAATATTCCTGGTTAGTAAGGTTTCTCAGGTCAACAAAAGTTTTAAGTTTTGAATTGAGATTATAACCAACATACAGATCAATATTATAGTAAGAAGGAAGATTAGCAGGGCCCGGATCATATTCTCCTTTCAGTCTGTTTCCGATAAAACGAAAGGAAGGCATCAGGCTGATTTTTTTACAAACAGTAAGATCAAGTGTCGAATTAACGGTGAAGTTTGGCCGGCGATAAAGATTCTTCACTTTCACACTTCCATTCTCTCCTTCCCCATCAACATATGTAAAGTTATTGATCCAGTTTCCGAACTTCCCGATTGCAGTATTGCTTTCAATTTCAAAACCAAAATCGTGCTGTTCATCCCTGTTAAGGTACTGACTTGCCCATGTTGCAGGATCAGTATAAAACACAATCAGATTTTTGATATCTCTTTTGAAACCCACTACCCTTAAGGAATTTGAGCGATCCTTACTGAAGGTTTGAAATCCTAATTCGTAATTCCTGCTCTCTTCCGGCTTCAGCATCCTGTTTCCATACTCACTGTATAACTGATAAAGCGTAGGAACTTTATAGGCTGATGAAATATTTACAAATACGCGGAAATTTTCGTCAATATTATAAGAAGGATTGAAAGTATAGGTTGAATTATCTCCATAGATATTATGGTCGTTATACCTGAATCCGATCTCAAGATTAAATCCTCCTTTATTGAACTGAACTGAATTATAGACAGAAATATTGCTGGCTTTTGCACTATCACCCAACGCAGTTTCGAAAGGACCGAAATCACTGATGCTTAAATAATGCTGATCGGTATTTGCACTGCTGTACTGAAAACCGGAAACAAGCGACCATGCTTTTGCCAGTTTGATATTACCATACAGCTCTGTTACATAAGCATTGCCTTCATACCTGCCTTTTGCATATTTCGCAAAGCCTCCTACATGTGCACTATCGTCGGTATAAATTCTTTCGGTTCTTTGAAATGATTGTGAAAGATTCAGTCTTAACCCTTTCGACTGGTAGCTCAATTCAACATTGTTCAGCAGGTTTTTATTTTCTGCAACATTATCACGGTCATCCCTGAACGCACCTGCATCAATATCATTGATGTATTGGGAATAACTGTGTAATGATTTTAAAGAAAAACGGTTACTCAGTTTATAACCGAGGTTTGCCTGGATGCTGTGCTGTTCAAAACCATCCTTATCGAAATTTCCTTTCCCGCTGGTATCCTGTGCACTTGAAAAACCACGGCTCTTTATGAAATTGTAGCCGACATTGTAATTGAATTTATCCAGCTTGCCATTGATCCCTGCGCTTGCTCTCCACGTATTATAAGATCCATAACTGAGTTGCAGTTCTGAAGCAATCTTTTTTGATGCACCTTTTTTTGTGATGATGTTGATCACACCTGCAATGGCATCGCTTCCCCAGAGGGTGCTTTGAGCACCTTTTAATATTTCAATCTTTTCAACCTGCGAAACGGGAATGAGATTAAGGTCAAATCCATTACTTGTTAGAGAAGGGTCATTTACAGGAATTCCATCGATGAGAATAAGGCTCTTCCCATGGCCGGCACCACGCAGGTAGATCTCCACGTTAGAACCAAGGTTGTTGTTAGCTCCATTGATAAATACCCCTGCCTGGTAATTCAGAATCTCTGTAAGATTGCGGCCTGCACTTTTTTGAAGCATCTGTTGATCTATAACAGTTACAACTTTTCCTGTGGTTGATTGCTTCTGTTCAAACTTTGTAGCGGTGACTACCACTTCATCGAGCTGGCGTGGTTTGGAAGTATCCGAAACAGCAGATTGAGCAGGTCCGGAGGATGGATAATTGATCGGGCTTTGCTGAAAAGATTCATCCGATCCGGACTGTTGCTGAGAAAAAACAGGTGTGCCTGCGGTCATCGCGATTGCACATGCTGCAGCGATTGCAAAAATTTTGCTCATTGTTGGTTGTGTTTAGGCTCCCTTCGGAGTTTTTTTGAAACAATGAGCTTTCGAGGAACAATAGAAACTGTAGAATTATATTTTGCCAGGGCATTATACAATCCACGCTTTTCTCCCGAAAGCTGTGAATTCAGAATGATATGGCAGGTCTCCTGGCTTGCAATACCCTGGTCGTTCTTCTCGTTTCTTTTGAAACAATGAACATTGAGATGACCGGGCTTTTAAAGATTGCTTACAGTTGCGGGACAGCTCACGATTTACACATGATTCCCTTTTAATTCATGCAGATTGCTCAGCATAAAACCGTATCACGACGCGACGAAGATATTAATTTGGAGATAGAAAATTTGTTTTTTTAAAGAATCCCCTAATTTCATTGCCTGATTAAGAAAGTAGCAAATTTTACTAACGACGATGTTGCAAAGGGACGAACAGATTAAGGAAATCCAGGAAAGGATTTGTCTTTATGAAGACGAGGCCGCCTACAAGCAGCTGTTCATTTTATTATTCCCCTCACTCTGCGGGTTTGCTCATTCCATTACAAGGTCAAGAGAACTTTCTGAAGAGATCTGTTCTGATATATTTATAGGTGTCTGGGCTAACCGTTCCGGCCTGATGAAGATTTCCAACCTCAAACTCTACCTTCTTATTTCGGTAAGAAATCAATGCATAAAAGTATTGAACCGTGAAAAAAAGAAGCATGCACATCTTTCACTGGAAACTGCAAATGCGGATTTCGTTTCGGACTATGGAAGTCCGGATGAAATTTTGGACCTGAATGATCTTCAGAAAAAGATCAACCTGGCCGTGAAAGAACTACCACCGAAATGCCAGCTCATATTCAAATTAGCTAAAGAAGAAAAACTACGACATAAAGAAATCGCGAACCTGCTCAACATCAGCATCAAAACCATCGACAGCCAGATAGCTATAGCCATCAAAAAGATCGGTAATGCGATTGGAGGTCATTTCAGGGTGAAAAAATGAAGAGGGGGTTATTTTGGCAATTTATTTTACAATCCCTCCCTTCAAAAAATTAAATTCGTCTAAATAATATTTATGGAAAAAGCAACAACCTTGAGAGAAAAGCTACACCAATACATAGATATTGCCGATAACAAAAAACTTGAAGCGATTTATGTTTTAGTAGAAAATGATATTGAAAAAGGAAATGTTTATAGTAAAGAAGATATAGAGCATTTTTATGATCGCAGAAAAAGAAATATGGAAGAGGTGGATCAGAGCTACTCAGTCGATGAATCTATAAGTCGCATCCGGAAAAACCCCAAAGGGTAAACCATTACTCATTTTTGGAAGGTCAGGAAGTTCCAATACTAAGGGATGTATCATTAATTCGATTCCCTTTTGTAGTAATTTTTGAAATTTTTGGTACTGATGTTTTTGTTCATGCGGTGCATAATACTAATAAACAAGGTCGTTTATAAATAGTAAGACAGCATACACATTCCCCCCCAAAAAAAATATTTCCTTCTCCTTTAGGGGATTTTCTGAAAACCGGACTCCTTATGTTACGACGACTGCTATGCCAACAGAAAGAATCTGGATTTTAATAACCCGTAAGTTATCAGGAGAAGCGAATCAAAGCGAACTCCAGGAACTTGAAGAACTGCTTAGGATTGACCCGGAGTCGGCCCGGATCATGGCAGAATTATATTCATACTGGCAAAGTCCTGCAGAAAAAGACCAGGATTTTCTCGAAGCCACTTACCTTCTTCATATCGACCGGCTGAAAAAGGCAGGTCACGATCTCAATCAAGGTGAAGAAACAACCACAATATTATTTGAACCAGCTCCTTACAGAAAAAGGCAGTACCTTAAATATACTTTACTGGCGCTTCCTTTCCTGATCGCCGGAATTTTTTATTTCAGCCGCTCCCAATCCACTAAACCGCTGCCTGTTGCAGCTTTAGTAAAAAATGAAGTACAGACCCGTAAAGGTTCCAAATCTCAAATGACCCTTCCCGACGGATCGCAGGTCTGGCTCAACAGTGATACAAAACTCACCTATGAAACTGACTTCAATGGTTCTAACCGTGAAGTAAACCTGGAAGGCGAAGCCTATTTTGATGTTGTAAAAAATGCTGACAAACCTTTTATCATCCATACAAGAAAAATGGACATCCGGGTAATAGGAACCGCATTCAATGTAAGAGCATATAATTCTGAAGAAAAAGCAGAAGCAACCTTATTGAGAGGATCTATTGAAGTGATCCTGAAAGACAGGAAAAACCAGAAGATTCTATTAAAACCAAACGAAAAGATCAGTATTTCCACACCTTCAGAACCAACCAACCTGAAGTCTGCTGATCCATCGATGATCGCACGGACCGCCATCCCCCAGGTCGAGATCCGCGAGATCGAAATCATACCCGAACTGAATACTGCCGAAGATGTGGCCTGGAAAGAAAACCGCCTCTACTTTAAAGACCAATCAATGGAGCAGATCTCTGTGATGCTCGAACGCTGGTTCGGAAAAAAAGTGGTTGTTCTCGACGAGTCACTGAAAACAGCAAGGTTCACAGGAAACTTTGAGAACGAATCTTTGGAAGAAGTATTGACCGCCATGCAGCTATCTTCTCCATTTTCGTTTCATGTCACGGGAAACACGATTGAATTAAGCAAGTAGTCTTATAAAGTTTTTCACTATTGATAAACCCTAAAATCGACAGTATGTGTAGTGGGCCAAATCTAACGAGCCATTTATTCAAGGACCCTGTAAGGGACAAAATCTCAAGGCTTATGAGAATCTGTACAGCACTGATGCTGTTTTTTATGATGACCCTGACCGTAAGGGCAGAAAGCCAGGACAAGATCACGCTTGTATTGCGTAACACCACCTGGGGTAAAGCCGTCTCTGCAGTTGAGAAAGCTTCCTCCTATCGTTTTGTTTACAGCAGCGACATCGCGCCGATCGACAAAAAACTTGACCTGGTAATCCGCAATGCGGACCTGCCGGAAGTCATGGACAAATTGCTAAAAGGAACCGCCCTTTCCTATCGTGTTATGCCGAACCAGTTGCTGGTTCTGTATGAAAAACCGCAAACTCCTGCAGACATCCGAATCACCGGTAAAATTATCGACGATGGAGGCAATCCCCTTCCCGGAGCAAGTATCCGCGTAAGAGGAACAGAACGTGGTGTATCAGCAGATGCTGAAGGAAATTACTCCATCACAGCTGATGAAAATGCCGTGCTGGTTGTTTCAAACATCGGTTATGAAGAGCAGCAGATCACAGTTGGCGGAAGAACAACCATCAACGTAACCCTGCTTCCTTCGCAAAACCTGCAGGACCAGGTAGTGGTGATCGGTTATGGTACCGCTTCCAAGCGCGACCTTACCGGATCCATTGTGAAAATTGCGGGAAAGGAAATCGCAGACAAACCTAACACCAACCCGGTTGCTTCTTTGCAGGGTCGTGTTGCTGGTTTGAGTGTGGTGAACTCAGGAACTCCCGGACAGGAGCCTGATATCCGGATCCGCGGTACTGTTTCTATTGGTGCAGTTAAACCATTGTATGTAGTAGATGGTATCTTCAATGATAACATCGATTACCTGAACCCGAATGATATCGAATCCATCGAGATCCTGAAAGATCCTTCTTCTCTTGCGATCTTCGGTATCCGTGGTGCATCCGGTGTGATCGCAATCACTACCAAAAAAGCAAAATCGGGCCAGATCAATGTAAACTTCAATTCTACTTTCGGTGCAAAAAGACTGGTTGATAAAATTGACATGGTTGATGCAGCCGGTTTCAAAGAGCTCTACACTGAAGAACAAATGAACATCGGAGTAGATCCGGCACAAATGTTCGATTTCTCCCAGTGGAACGGGAATACGGATTGGGTAGATGCAGTAACTCAGACAGGTATCTTCAACACAAATAACATCAGCATTACCGGTAGCACTGATAAAAACAGGTTCTACATGGGTGCGGGTTATACCACCGAAGAAGGGATCGTTAAACATGAGAGACTGGAAAAATTCATGTTCTCCATCAATGATGAATACAAGGTTTCAAAATTCCTGAAGATTGGATTCAACATGAATGCTATCAGGCAGAAACTGCCTTTCAGCCGTGCTCAGGGTATCCTTTTCGATGCCCGTCGTGTATTGCCAATCACACCGATCTACAACCAGGAAAATGGTGCATACTACGACCTGGCTGTTCAGGCTGCACAGATCACCAACCCGGTGATGGTGCTTGAGAACAACTGGGATAAGGAAATCCGCCAGGAAGATCGAATCGTAGCAAGTGCTTTTGCAGAACTTACCATCATGAAGAATCTGAACTGGAAATCCACTTTTTATATGGATATGTCCCAGCTCGATGGCAAAAGTTACAACCCGATCGATAGCGTGTATAATCCTATCGTAGACCAGGTGTTCACTCACCCGGGATACCTGTTCACCAGTGTAAATACCGGTAAGCAGAACTGGAGAAAGTTCCAGCAGGATCATATCCTGACCTACAAAAAATCATGGGGCGATCATAGCCTGAACGCCAGTGCAGGTTTCACTACCTACTACCAGGAGTATTCAGGATTGTTTGGATATGTTAGACAGTCAGCGACCGGTCTTCCGATTCCAAATGATGAGCGTTTCTGGGAAATCGACAATGGATTTGGAGATCCATCTTCAAGAGTGGCCTCTTCAGGTGCATCAGAAAAAGCAACTGTATCCGGACTTTTCCGCGCATTGTACAACTACAAGAATAAATATTACCTGAACGGATCTTTCAGAAGAGATGGTTCGACCCAGATCTCTCCGTTTAACAGGTGGAAAAACTTCTATTCTGTAGGTGCAGCGTGGGAGATCACTGAAGAAAGTTTCATGGAGTCACAGAACCTGTTCGACTTCCTGAAGCTGAAAGGATCATGGGGAGTACTGGGTGTTCAGAATACAGCTGGGTTTGATTATCCTTTCTACCCTGAACTCAGATCAGGAAGCACTGCAGTGTTCGGTTCTGTAATTGCACCAGCATATGCATTGGCTTACGAACCAAACAGAAGACTGACCTGGGAAACCGTGGATGGTAAAGAAATTGGCGTTGAATTCGACATGTTATCCAGAAGATTGCATGGTGATATCGCTTACTATCATAAAACCACCCGCGACCTGATGACCGTGATTGATCTTGGTCCGGCCGGTCGTCGCCTCGACAACCTCGGTGAGATCGTGAACAAGGGTTTTGAATTATCCCTGACCTGGTCTGATAACATTACCCGTGACCTTCGTTATTCCGTGAGTGGTAATTTCACCACTTTCAACAACAAGGTAACCAAGCTTCCTGCAGGTTCACGCCAGGCACCAAGTGAGGAAAGACCAAACGTAACTGAACAGGGTATGCCGATCGGTTATTTCTATGGTTATGTGGTAGAAGGTGTTTACCAGTCATATGCCGACAAGTTGAAATCTCCTGTAATGAACCTGGGTAACAACTATGGCCCTGGCGACCTTAAATACAAGGATATCAATGGAGATGGTGTAGTAGATTCTAAAGACCGAACCATGATTGGTAACCCTACTCCTGATTTTGCTTATGGTGGTAATTTTTCACTTTACTATAAGAACTTTGATTTCGGAGTTGACGTTAATGGAGTATATGGTAATGAAGTGTACAGATTCTGGGGTAGTTCCGAATTGCCTTTCACCAAATTCAACTATGGTTCCTTTAAGCTGAACCGCTGGACAGGCGAAGGTACTTCCAACTGGGAGCCAGCTTTGGGTGATAACAGGACAACCAACCGTCTGCCTTCTACCTATGGTATTGAAGATGGAAGTTATATCAGGATCAGGAACGTACAGGTGGGATACAACTTCCCTACTCAGATGTTGCAGCGCGCAAACATCAAAAACCTGAGACTTTTTGCAAACGTTCAGAACCTGAAAACTTTCAAGAACAATTCCGGTTATACCCCTGAATTTGGTGGTTCACCTACTTCATTCGGTATTGACAACGGTAATGGAGCATTGCCCGTAGTATACACAGGTGGTATCAACTTAACCTTCTAAACGAATAAAATAAGAGATATGAATAAGTTTAAAAACATCTATTATGGGTTCCTGCTCGCAGTCCCCATGCTGATGATGTTTACCGGTTGTGATAAATTTCTCGACCGCAAACCATTGAGAGCAACCCTGGACGATCTGAACCAGGGAGGACTGGAAGGACAGATTTACGGAATTTATGGTGCGATAAGAAATGGTGACATTGCAGGACAGGCATTCGGGGGTATTCCCTGGCTGGCGATGCATGGCTTCCGGTCTGATGATTCAGAAAAAGGAAGCAGTGCAGCTGATGGTGCCGACTGGGGTGTGATCTTCGATCAGTTCCAGTATCAGAAAGACCACTGGTCAAGTACTACTTACTGGGATCAGCATTATACCTTAATAGGTTTGGCTAATACTGCATTGCAGATTGCCGACTCACTGAATCTGACTGATCCTGCATCAGAGATCAACAAAGCCGAGGCTAAATTCTTCAGGGCATTCTGTTATTTCGACATGGTAAGAAGCTATGGTGAAGTACCGAAAATTGACTTCAGGACCTACAATGCCGATGATGCAAAAATTGCAAAATCGTCTGTTCCTGAAATTTATGCACTGATCGACCAGGACTTACAGGATGCGATCGCTGCATTGCCGACTGATTGGGATAATGCTGCCGGTCAGAGCCGTTTCCCGGGCCGTCTGACCAAATATGCTGCTATGGCACTTGCTGCTAAAACACATCTTTACCGCAAAGAGTGGGCTGTAGCGTTGGGTCATGCAAAACAGGTAATCGAATCCGGAGAATTTGAACTCTATGGAGATTATTTCAAACTTTTCATGGAAGAAGGGGAGAACTCAAAGGAATCCCTGTTTGAGATCCAGGCTTATATTGGTCCTAACGGAACAAATAACTATTCTGCAGGCCATGCTGTTCAACAAGGTGTAAGAGGTTCCGGCGAATGGGATCTGGGATGGGGATGGAATACTCCGACCGAAGCACTGGTGGCCAGTTATGAAGAGAATGACCCAAGAAGAGACCAGACGATTTTATATTCAGGTGCACCTGATGGTGTTTTCGGAAGAACGCTGCCATCATTCCCTACAATTCCAAGAAAATACTGGAACAAGAAAGTATATCCGGAACCAACCATGCAGGCTGCAACCGGAAACCGCCAGGGTGGATGGATGAACCAGCGTGTGATTCGTTATGCGGATGTATTGCTGATGGCTGCTGAAGCTGCCAATGAAATTGGAGGCGCTGAGAATGAAGCGGATGCAGTAAAGTGGATCAACATGATCCGCAAGCGTGCAAGAGGTACTACCACTACTTTACCGGATGTGACTTTCACTAATAAGGACGATTTCAGAACAGTAATCAAAAAAGAAAGAAGGGCTGAACTTGCCATGGAAGGGGAAAGGTTCTTTGACCTGGTAAGATGGAATGATGCCTTGGCGGTTTTAGGAGGAAGTGGTTATACCAATAAACACCGCTATTACCCTATTCCTCAGGCAGCATTAGACTTCAACCCGCAACTGGTACAGAATCCAGAATGGTAAACCTTAAATCTATTAATTACATGAACAGAATATTAAAAGCAGCAACCAGTACACTAGCCCTTGCTTTCGTGTTTACGGCCTGCCAGAAAATGGATCGCCCTGAATTGGGCGACTATACCCGGGATGCGAATCCTCCGGGTGGTCCTCTTAAATTTTATGTAGCATTCGATGGCACTACTACAGACCCGCTGATGAATGCGGTTGACAGTATCCGTGCAACTTTCCCGGCAGCCAATCCACTTGCTCCTGCAGATGGAATCAATGGAAAAGCCGTTCAGGGTGAAAGAACGAAAGCGATCAAGTATGCAGCACCCAACGACTTTGCAAAAGCCACAAGTATGAGTGTTGCTTTCTGGATGAAACATACTCCACATGCCGGAGGAGCAGAATTTGTTTTTAGCATGCCTACTTCAAATTCTGATTGGCCAAGCAACCAGATGTTTATGCTTATCGAAGACCAGGGTCAAAGCACCCAAAATCTCGCAGCAGTAAAATTTCATATGATGGGTCAATGGTTCGAATTCGTAGGTGAAAAAAGGATGACCGGTGGTCTGCTTAATGGCAACTGGCATCATTTGGCAATCACTTATGATGAAAGCTCTTCCATGTTGTCTTATTACTTAGATGGTCAACAGTTTACAGGACTTGATTCTTCATTGACTTTTTATAAGAAAAAAAATCCCGATGTTAACAGCCCAATTCCTTTTGTAGGAAGAGGTCCTTTGACTTTTACAAACATCAATGGATTTATTATCGGCGGTACGAACAAACATGTTGGTATCTCCGGTCCTGGTGACGACTGGATCCAGTCTTATTCCGGACAACTTGACCAGTTCAGGTTATATGATAAACCGCTGACTGCAGCAGAAGTTCAGGAACTGTTCAACAGTAAAATGTAAAGCTAATCTGCATAATTTCGAAGGGCTGAATCCATCTCGGTTCAGCCCTTTTTTATAACTCATTCAACCCCGATCATGAGTACCCGCATCCTGATTATTTCTTTGGTTTTATTGATCCTGAATTCCTGCAATTCTAAGGAACCCCTTTTTGAAGAAGTCTCTTCTTCAAAAACCAATATTGATTTCGCCAACAATCTTCAAAAAAATAAAGAGGTCAACATTCTTTATTATCTCTACTACTACAATGGTGGTGGCGTAAGCACGGGTGATATCAACAACGATGGTCTTCCCGATATTTATTTCACCGCAAACAGTCAGGGAAATAATAAACTCTACCTCAATAAAGGCAACCTTGAATTCGAAGATATCACTGAAGCAGCAGGCGTAGAAGGAAGCTCAGACTGGTGTTCAGGCGTTACCATGGCCGATGTGAATGGCGACGGATTCCTGGATATCTATGTTTCTGCTGTTGCAGAATTCCGGGGATTGAAAGGTAGAAATGAACTTTATATAAATAATGGCAACAACACTTTCATTGAAAGCGCAGAAAAATATGGATTGAATTTCAGTGGTCTTTCCACCCAGGCTGCATTTTTTGATTTCGATCATGATGGTGATCTGGATTGTTATATACTTCGCCATTCAAAAAAACCACACGAGAATATCGTGGATACATCCAATCGCAAATCGATTGATCCAATCGCAGGTGACAAACTAATGCGTAATGATCTTTCTACTACCGGGAAGTTCACGGATATCAGCAGTGAAGCAGGGATTTATCAAAGCAGCCTGGGATATGGACTTGGCCTCGCCATAGCAGATCTCAACAATGATGGATGGGATGATATTTATGTGGGCAATGACTTTCATGAAAATGATTATTACTACATCAACCAGCGCAATGGAAAATTCCTGGAAAGCAGTGCTTTACATTTCAGGCACTTCAGCAGGTTCAGCATGGGAAATGATGCAGCTGATTATAACAACGATGGCCAGCTTGATCTGATCACGGTTGACATGTTACCTCCCGATGAAAAAACACTTAAGACCTATGGAAGTGATGAAAATCCTGATACCTATAAAGTAAAACTGGATTTGAACGGCTACCAGCATCAGAATTCAAAAAACTGCCTGCACAGGAATAATGGATCCGGAATCAATTTCAGTGAAGTTGGATTGATCAATAATATAGCTGCTACAGACTGGAGCTGGAGCCCGCTTTTTGCGGATTTTGATAACGACGGGAAAAAAGACCTGTTTATTTCCAGCGGAATTGTAAAACGTCCGATCGATCTTGATTATGTAAGATTTGTTTCGGATATGACCATGAAGAAAGGATTGAATACGACTGATAAATATGATGATGAGGTAATCGATGGAATGCCAGATGGTGCATCACATCCCTACCTGTTCAGGGGCAATGGCAATGAACCTTTCACAGATGTAAGTATGGATTGGGGAACAGGAAAAATGAAAGGGTATTTTACAGGTGCATCTTATGCCGATCTTGACAATGATGGCGACCTCGATATGGTGATCAATCAGATTAATGAAAAGGCTGTTGTATTGAAAAACAATGCTGCAAAAACGAATTCAATTTCGATCCGCTTTAAGGGAAATGGCGCGAATAAATTTGGTACGGGAACCAAAGCATATCTCTTTTCAAAAGAAGGAATGCAGTATCAGCAGATGCAGTATACCAGGGGGTTCCAGTCGTCCGTAGACGGCACCCTTCATTTTGGATTAGGCACTTCATCGAATGCTGATAGTTTACTGGTAATCTGGCCTGATTCTTCGTTCCAGATAATCAGAAATGCAACAGGGAAAATAGTTGCGGAGCAAAAAAATGCATCCGGCAGATTTGATCTTTCCAGGTTTTCCGGAATTACTGGTCAGCCATTACAAAAACTGGATATTACAACAGGCTGGTCACATAAAGAGAATGAATTCTATGATTATAATGTTCAGTATTTAATTCCGCATGCACAATCTACGCGTGGACCTAAGATCGCCGTGGCGGATGTAAATGGAGATGGCCTTGACGACTTCTATGCGTGTGGGGCGAAAGGTCAGCCGGGAACACTGATGATCCAAAAACCAGATGGTTCCTATCAGCAAACAAATACTGTATTGTTCAATGAATTTGCTTCCGGTGAAGAGGTTGATGCCATTTTCTTTGATGCAAATAAAGATGGACATGAAGACCTGTTGGTAGTGAGTGGAGGAAATGAAATGGCATCATCCAGTAAGGATCAGGAAGACAGGTTATACTTCAATGATGGAAAAGGAAATTTCACAAAAGCTGAAAATGCATTCACCCAACAGTACGAAAATAAATCCTGCGTAACCGTTGCCGATATAGATAAGGATGGAGATCTGGATTTCTTTATCGGGAATCTTGCAAGTCCCACTGCATACGGATTACCTAAAACGTCCTACCTGTATATTAATGACGGTACAGGAAAATTTACAATGGCTTCAATGAACGTAATGCCTTTGCAGAATATCGGGATGATCAACAGTGCCGTCTTTGCAGATCTGGATGGTAACGGATGGGAAGATCTGGTACTTACCGGTGAATGGATGGGAATAAAAATCATGTACAACAAAAACGGAAAGTTTGAACCGAAAGAGATTTCAAATTCAACGGGTTTATGGCAGTCTTTATTTGTAGATGATGTGAATGGTGATGGATATAAAGATATTCTAGCAGGAAACTATGGTCACAATACAAAACTCTATGCCGGAAAAGATGGTCCGCTGAAATTGTATGTAAAAGACTTTGATAACAATGGATCAACAGAACAGGTGATGGCATATACAATAGGAAAGGAAGAATATCCTTTTCTTGCAAAAGATGAACTGGAAAGAAGATTACCTGTCTTGAAAAAAGCCTATCTCACTTATGGAGAAGTTGCAGGCAAGACGGTACAATATATGTTCTATGATCTGTTCAAAGATTATACGGAATGGAAAGCAGAAGAACTCGGAACCAGTTGTTTTATCAATGACGGAAAAGGAAATTTCACTAAAGTAATTTTACCGCAGGAGTTGCAACTGGCGCCTGTCATGGCTTTCAGCAGATCAAAAAATAACGGGAAATTTATTGCAGGTGGTAATTTCTTCGGAGTAATTCCATTTGAAGGAAGATATGATGCACTTCAACCTACCGAGTTTTATTATGATCAGAAGAATAAATCATTTGTTGTATCGGGTTCGTTGAGAGATATATCGGGTGAAGTGAGAGATTTAAAATGGATCAATACTTCTAATGGAAAGCAGTTGATCATTGCAAGAAACAATCAGCCTTTACTATTTTATAAGTAATAAGAAAAACTACAACCACGTAGATAAAAATAAATACAGGCAGGATTAAAAAAAACAGGAATTAACAAACTGGCAATCATTCATTTTTTATAAATAACAAGCATGAAATTAAAACTCATTGCAACTACGTTTTTAGTAGGATCGATTCTTTCACTGAACTCGAACTGTTCCAAAAAAAGTGGCAGCACGCCTACGCCACCATCTGAAGCAAAAGATTCCGTGAACTACTGGTTAACATTGGGTAACCAGACAAGATTATTGCAGAAATCAGCAGCAGAGTTAATAACAGGTGATGGAACCGGGATCAATATTGAGATTGATCCAACAAAGACAGCACAGACCATCGATGGATTTGGGTATACCATGACAGGAGGAAGTGCGTGGCTGATCAATAAATTACCGGCAGATCAGAAACAGTCTTTATTGCAGGAAGTATTTGGCAATGGTGATAATTCAATCAAGGTGAGTTATCTGCGTGTAAGCATCGGTGCTTCGGATCTCAGCAGGGAAGTTTTCAGCTACAACGATCTGCCTGCCGGAGAAACTGATCCAACGCTGAGCAAATTCAGTCTTGCAAACGATACAGTGGATCTTATTCCCATCCTGAAGGAAGTCCTTGCAATCAATCCCAATATAAAGATCATGGGATCACCCTGGAGTCCGCCTGTCTGGATGAAATCAAATAAGAGCTCTATTGGCGGTTCTTTATTACCTGAATTTTATTCAACCTACGCCAACTACTTTGTAAAGTATATCCAGGCAATGAAAGCAAATGGGATTCGCATTGATGCAATCACCATTCAGAATGAACCACACCATGGAGGTAATAATCCGAGTATGGTGATGAATGCACCGGAGCAGGCCGAGTTCATCAAAAATCATCTTGGACCTGCATTCAAAAATGCAAACATCGATACGAAGATTGTGATCTGGGATCATAACTGTAACAAACCGGAATATCCTATTGCAGTGCTGAACGATCCGGAAGCAAAGAAGTACATCGACGGATCTGCATTCCATTTGTATGAAGGAGATATCAGTGCATTGTCAACTGTTCACCAGGCGCATCCTGATAAGAATCTTTACTTCACCGAACAGTGGACAGGTGCCAAAGGATCTTTTGACGGCGACATAATGTGGCATATCCGCAATGTGATCATCGGTTCTTTGAAACATCGCAGTAAAATTGCACTTGAATGGAACCTTGCAAACGACGGAGGTTTCAATCCGCATACACCGGGCGGATGTACAGAATGTAAAGGTGCAATCACTTTGGATGGAACCATCCGCAGAAACGTTGCCTATTACATCATTGCACATGCAGCAAAGTTCGCTCCTGCAGGTTCTGTTGTGGTAGGAACGAATGCCCCGGGAAATGCTCCCGCTCATATCGCAATGAAAACACCTGAGGGTAAAATCGTTGTGATTGTACTGAATGATTCCGATGCTGCATCCACTTTCAGTATAGAAAATAATGGCAAACATATAAAAATGAATATGCCGGCGAAAAGTGTAAGTACAGTGGTTTTTTAAAACCATTTGTTTCAAAAAACTGCAGAACGGTATAGGGAGTGCAGGAAAATTTGTATGATTAAGTGTAAATCAAAACCGTTTAAATACAAATAACATTAACACGAAGGATTGCACCCCTTCAAAATAATACCTAACTTCGCCACATTCATGAAGCGCCTTTTATTATTCATAGCGTCCATTATTTACATCACTTCGGCAACCGGTGCAAGTATCAACTTGCACCAGTGTATGGGGAAGCTGGTCGACTGGTCGTTTGTGAAAACGGAGCAGCGTGAATGTGGCAGGTGCGGTATGGAAAAGTCGGAAGGCACTGAAAAAAAATGCTGCAAGGAAGAGCAGAAAATGCTGAAGCTTGAGCAGGACCAGTCGCTGAACTTTCAATCCATCAAACTCGCTGCAGATGCAGGAACTGCTGTTCCTGTTTTGTTTTATGAATTTGCTGAAAACCGGGTCTCCACACTGGTAGAATCCTTCCCGGTATCCAATGCTCCGCCGGTCACGGGACAGCCAGGAGTATACCTTCTGAACTGTACTTTCCTTATATAAATCTTCTTGTTAAGCGCAAAGAAGCAGGGATCTCTGATCTATGCGGCTATGCGTTTTTTTGTTTGCCGCAGAGCTGAACAGGGTAAATAAAAAGACTTCATCTTCAATAAGCTGGCAAGAATTCAATTGCCACAAATTTTCAGCAGAAACACACAGGTAAACAACAGGTTAGCATAAAACTTAGGAGTAAACCTCCTCATCAGGCGAATCAATTCCGGGTTTTATAAATGCTCATCAAAGCTACATCTCATGGTACATCGCATAATAGAATGGTCGCTGCGGAACCGGTTCATCGTTCTGGCACTCGTCGCAGGTTTATTCGTATGGGGCATCTTCTCCGTTAAAAACAATCCCATCGATGCTATCCCCGACCTGTCGGAAAACCAGGTAATTGTATTTACCGAATGGATGGGTCGTGGCCCGCAACTGATCGAAGACCAGGTCACCTATCCGCTTGTTACCAACCTGCAGGGACTTCCGCAGATCAAATATGTGAGAGGCTCCTCCATGTTCGGAATGAGTTTCATCTACGTGATCTTCGAAGATGATGTGGATGTGTACTGGGCAAGAGAACGGGTGCTCGAAAGATTAAGCACCATCTCCCGAAACTTACCTGAAGGGGTAACACCGCAATTAGGTCCCGATGGAACAGGGGTGGGACATATCCTTTGGTACACACTCGATGCCCCCGGAATGGATCTCGGTGAGCAACGTGCATTGCAGGACTGGTACATCAAGTTCGGTCTGCAAAATGTAAAAGGGGTTAGTGAAATCGCTTCATTCGGTGGATTCCAGAAGCAATACCAGGTTACGCTTGATCCCAATAAACTTCTGTACTACAAGTTGTCTGTAAACAACGTGATCAGTGCGATCCGATCAAATAATAATGAAAGCGGCGGAAGAAAATTTGAAATGAGCGATATAGGTTATGTCATCAAAACATCCGGCTATTTAAAATCAGTTGAAGAGATTCAGAACATTCCGGTTAAAACAACTAACGGTATCGCAGTAAGAGTTGCCGACATCGCATCCGTACAGATGACGGGCGAAACAAGACTCGGAATTTTTGACCAGGATGGTGAAGGAGAAAGAGTCGGCGGAATCGTTGTGATGAGATACGGAGAAAATGCCGATGTAGTGATCGATAACGTTAAAGCAAAAATGCTTGAAGTAGCAAAAGGATTTCCTGAAGGAGTAAAATTCGATATCATTTATGATCGCGGTGAATTGATCAACCAATCGATTTCTTCCATAATAAATACACTGATCGAAGAGATGATCGTTGTGTCGCTCATCGTGATCGTATTCCTGTTTCACTGGAGAAGTGCAGTGAGTATCATCATCCAGATTCCTATCACTATTGCGATCAGTTTTATCCTGCTGAATGCATTTGGAATCTCCTCAAATATTATGTCGCTTACAGGTATTGCCTTGGCAATCGGGGTGATTGTCGATAACGGAATCATTATGAGTGAAAACGCCTACAAACACCTGGCAGAGCGGTATGCAGGATGGCAGGAAGAACAAAAGAACAAAGCAGTTTAATGCTTTGAGATTAATTAAATAATTGTGGTTGAAATTATAAAGGCCATTAAAACTATTGTATGATCTGGCGCAGAAATAAAAAACCTAAAGAGCAATGGATAACCGACGAAGAACGGTTGGCCGTTATTGAGAAATCAAGTAAGCAGGTTTCAAGAGGAGTATTCTTTGCAACGGTCATTATCATCACTTCCTTTTTGCCTGTGTTCATGTTGACAGGACAGGAAGGAAAATATTTTCATCCTGTTGCCTTCACGAAAACATTCATCATGATCGTTGATGCCTTCCTGGTATTAACACTTGCACCGGTGCTGATTTCCTTTTTTATGAAAGGGAAATTCAAACCGGACAATGCAAACCCCGTGAATCGTTTTCTTGAAAGAATTTATGAACCTATCATCCGCTGGGTGATGAACTGGCGCAAAACAACACTCGCCATCAACATACTTGCTTTATTGATCTCCATCCCATTATTGAGAAGTCTCGGTACAGAATTCATGCCTCCGCTGGATGAACAAAGCATCCTGTTTATGCCGGTTACACTTCCTGATATTTCGAATGGTGAAGCAAAAAGAATTCTGCAGGTGCAGGATAAGATCATCAAATCAGTTCCTGAAGTTGACAAGGTGCTTGGTAAGGCCGGACGTGCAAGTACGGCAACCGACAACTCTCCTATCAGTATGATTGAAACGATCATCATGCTGAACCCGCGCGATCAGTGGCGGGCTGGTATAACCAAGGCAGATATCGTTAAAGAACTCGATACAAAATTGCAGATCCCGGGAGTGGTGAATGGATGGACTCAACCGATTATCAACCGGATCAATATGCTGTCTACAGGAATCAGGACGGATGTTGGTATCAAAGTGTATGGACAGAGTCTTGATACGCTTGCAGCCGTTTCTGAACGCGTACGAACTGCGCTGGAAGGAACACCGGGTGTATCGGATCTGTATGTAGAACCAATCACAGGAGGAAAGTATTTATCGATCGATGTTCGTCGCGCAGATCTTGGGAGATATGGATTGAATGTAGATGATGTGAACCAGATCGTTGAGTCAGCATTGGGTGGTGCTCCGATCGGTCAGACAGTTGAAGGAAGGCAGCGTTTTTCGATCAACGTCCGGCTTGCACAGGAATACAGAAACAGTGTAGAACAGATCAAAAGAATTCCAATTCAGTCTCCGGGTTTTGGAGAAGTCCCATTAAGTGCGGTTGCAGATATAAAATTTGAAGACGGCCCACCCATGATCAACTCGGAAAATGCATTGCTGCGCGGAGCAGTTTTATTTAATGTTCGAGATCGTGATTTGGGAAGCACCGTAGAAGAAGCAATGGCAAAACTCAACAGGCAGGAAGGAATTTTACCTCCGGGATATTTTATTGAATGGAGCGGACAGTATGAAAACCTGATAAGAGGAAAACAAACCCTGATGTGGATCGCGCCGGTAGTATTGGTGATCATTTTCTTCTCCTTATACTTTGCTTTCAATTCAGTGCGGGAAGCGTTTTTAAGTCTGATCACTGTACCGTTTGCATTGATCGGCGGAGCTTATATCATTTACTTCTGGGGTGTGAATTTATCGGTAGCAGTTGCCGTGGGATTTATTGCATTGTTTGGGATTGCAGTAGAGACAGGAATTGTAATGGTGATCTATCTGAATGATGCCATGCAGCAATTGATAAAACTAAAAGGAAATTCCAGGGAGACAATTACCAGGGATGATCTGAAAGAGTATGTGATTCATGGCGCCGCAAAAAGATTAAGACCAAAGATCATGACGGTATGTGTATCGTTATTCGGACTTGTACCGGTTTTATGGGCAACAGGTGTAGGAACTGATGTGATGAAACCTGTGGTGCTTCCTATGATCGGAGGTGTATTCACTTCAGCCGTCCATATCCTGCTGGTAACCCCACTCATCTTTTTGATGAGCAAAGAGTATGAGTTGAAGAAGTATGGGAAACTGGAGATTCATGATGTTAAACATTAAGCGGAACCAGGACAGGCAGCTAGAAAACTTAAAACACATTTTGAGATCAACATGTCACACGACTCAATAAATAATTATCTGATGAAAATAATATTCAAAATAGCAATCCTTGTTTCCTGGCTGCCAATACAAGTGTCGGCGCAGATGAAAGAAGGAAATTTGTTACCACAGAAAGATTCGACCCAAACAAATCAATCTGTACAGTTACAGAATTCAACGCAAAAAAAGGCAGTGAATTCCGGAACGGAAGAAGTACTTGATCTTTCTGAGATCATTCAAAAAATTGATAGCAATAATATACTGCTTCAAAGTTATGCACTGAGAGCAGAAGGCTATAATTACAGTGCAGATGCAGCAACAGCATGGATGGCGCCGATGGTTGGTATCGGAACATTTATGACTCCTTATCCATTTCAGAAGGTAATGGAAGACAGGGATAAAGGTTCAATCATGCTTCGGATGGAACAGGAAATTCCAAACATTAAAAAACTGAATGCAAAGAAGAATTATATCCGGTCGCTGGGAAATATTGAGAATGCAACACGGGAAATTTTATTGAATGATTTTAAGGCACAGGCAAAACGTCAATACTTCACCTGGTTAATTGCGCTTCAAAAATTAAAGGTGATTGAAGAGAATGAAAAGATTCTTGGAATGATGAAGAAGATAGAAGAAGTAAGGTATCCCTATAATCAGTCACAATTAAGTACTGTATACAGATCGGAAGCAGAGATTCAGAAGAACAGGAATATGCTGCTGATGCCGCAGGGAGATATTGCCAAGGCAAAAGCCTATCTCAATTCTTTAATGAATCGTCCCGGAAACCAGGATTTCATGATCGATACAACATATTCTCCGGAATTTACAGGAGCGCAGTCATACGACACTTCGGGCTTATCCCTTCAACGCAAAGATGTATTAAGAATGAACGAAAACATTTCATCGATGCAGCTGAATATTGAAGCGATGAAGCTTGACCGGAGACCGACCTTCAAGGTACAGTTCGATCACATGTCGCCCTTATCCGGAATGATGCCGCAGGCGTTCAGTGTGATGGGAATGGTATCTATCCCAATTGTTTCCTGGTCGAAGAAGATGTATCAATCAGAAATAAAATCCATGCAATCCAATATCAATGCGATGGAGAAAGAAAGAGCAGCGATGTTGCAGGAAACACAGGGCATGCTATATGGAATGCAGGCACAAATTCAGACCATGCAGAAACGTATTAAGTCGATTGAAGAAAAAGTGATCCCTGCATTGTCAAAAACTTTCGATGCGAGTTTTCTGACCTACCAGGAAAATAAAGAATCACTTTCTGTATTGATTCAAAACTGGGAAGCACTGAATATGATGCAACTCGATTTGCTGGATGAGAAACAAAATTTATACTTAATGATTGTCGATTATGAAAAGGAATTATATAAATAAAGCAATCATTTCAATATTATTTGTGCTGGCATTTTCCTGCAGGGAAAAATCAGCCGATGAACACAATGATCATAAAACTGGTACCGAAGCAGCTAAAAATGCACAGGGGGATCAACCTTCCGGAAACCACAAAAATGCGAATGGAAATCATCAGCAGGAACTCCGGATCGACAGCAGTTTGCTTCCTTTACTGAAGCCGGTAAATGAGCAGGTCGTTTCATCAATGCCCACTATTAAAGCAGAAAGCGGAACCAGGATCTTTTCAGTTCCTGTGCAGGGGATAATTGGTTTCGACCGGAGAAAACAGGTGAGTATATCGAGTCGTGTTGCAGGAAGAATTGAAAGAATGAATATTAAATATAATTATCAGCCTGTCAGTAAAGGACAGCTGATCATGGAAATCTATTCTCCGGATCTGGCAGCCGCACAACAGGAATTAATTTATATCAGCAGAAATGATGATGATGAATTGTTGTTGCAGAAAGCAAAACAAAGATTGAGTTTGCTGGGAATGCAACCAGCACAAATTGCACAGGTGATAAGATCCGGAAAACCCTTGTACAGGGTGCCGGTGTTTAGTAGTGTCAGCGGATATATTGTAGAAAGAAATGTGGCTAATAATTCAGCCGCTGCTCCTATACTGACGCAACAACAAACAGGAAGTGAAGGAATGAATGAAATGGGAGGATCTTCGCAGGGTTCAACTTCTTCATTCCAGAACCAGGGAACCAATCAAACAGCGATCCAGCAAACACCGGTGCTGGTACGCGAAGGACAATACGTATCAGCCGGAGAAACCATCTTCACCATCTACCAGTCGGATAATATGGTTGCAGAATTTTCTTTCATTCCAGCTCTTGCTTCAGAAATAAAAAAAGGACAAAAACTTGTTTTTAATACGGTATCCAATCCGGATAAAGTGATGACAGGCATTATAGGATTGATAGAACCAACACAACGAAATGGCGAAAGTTTTAATGTGGCACGTGTGTATTTATCCGGTACTGATTTACAGCCCGGTCAATTACTTAATGCAAATATTCCGGTGGTAAAAACCTATGCGTGGTGGCTTCCTGAAAAAGCGGTTTTAAGATTGGGCAATCAATCAGTGGTTTTTAAAAAAGAACAATCTGTATTCATTCCTGAATCTATCAAAACAGGCAGTACGATTAACGGAATGGTGGAAATTCTGGAAGACATCTCGGAATGGCAGGTTGCGCAAAATGCAAGTTACCTGGTAGACAGTGAAAGTTTTATCCGCATCAATTCAAATCAGAAAAAATGAGCAGCGAAAAACATATAACCCGATTATCCGGAAAGAAAATTCTTACCGTATTACTGATTGCTTTATCAACACTAATTGGATTCACCTCCTGTAAGAATGATAATTCAAAAGACCACTCTGAGAATGAAGCAACGCAGACTTATACCTGCCCGATGCATCCCCAGATCGTAAGTGAAAAACCAGGAACCTGCCCGGTTTGCGGTATGGACCTCGTATTATTTGATAAAACCAACCCTTCAGATTTTCTTACACTCAGTGAGACTCAACAGGCGCTTGCAAATATCACAACGGATACCGTGGGAACGGAATCATTTTCATCTTATAAAAAATTGAATGGAAGGCTTGTTGTGAATCCCGAACAGACGGAATTCATATCAAGTCGTGTTGCAGGGAGACTGGAAGCATTATATGTAAAAGAAACCGGAGTGACGGTCAGTAAGGGTCAACCACTGTATAAAATTTACAGTGAGCAGTTAGCGACTTTGCAGCAGGAATATATTTTGACCATTGCACAGGTTGCACAATTCCCTGATGATAAAAAATTCATTCAGCTTGCGGAGGCAGCAAAACAAAAATTGCTATTGTATGGTCAGACCTCCGCGCAATTGCGGGAATTGAGCAATAATAAAAAGACAAATCCTTACGTAACTTTTTATGCAACAATAAATGGCACTGTTTCTGAATTAGGGGTTACGGAAGGACAATATGTTTCGGAAGGTTCAACCATTATGAAACTGGAAGGATACCAAAGCATCTGGGTAGAGGCGGATCTTTATCCTGCGGAAGCAGAGTTGGTCAGGAAAGGTGATCTGGTGAATGTGACGATTGCAGGATTTGAAAATGAAAATCATCAAACAAGGATCGATTTCATTTCCCCTGCGTTTCAGTCGGGATCGCAGTTATTGACAATCAGGGGAAATATTCCTAATAAGAATAACCAGCTGAAAGCAGGCATGCAGGCCGTGATGCAGTTACCGGTTGGGAAATCATCGGAGGCGATGACATTGCCGGTGGATGCGGTAATTCATGATGAGAAAGGAGCGCATATCTGGGTGAAAACAGGGGAAGGAAAGTTTGAACCGAAAATGGTGGAGGCAGGTACAGAAAATTTTAATCGCGTGGAGATTAAGTCGGGTATTGAAGAAGGAGATGTGGTGGTGGTTTCCGGGGCTTATTTGTTGTACAGTGAGTTTGTTTTGAAGAAGGGGAAGAACCCGATGAGTGGGCATGCGCATTAAAAGGTTTTCAGGGGGAGATTTCAGTGGGGTTGATTTCACGCAAAGATTTATTTCACGCAAAGATTTATTTCACGCAAAGCACGCAAAGGAGCAAAGAGGAGGTTGATTTCACGCAAAGATTTTATTTCACGCAAAGCACGCAAAGGAGCAAAGGGGAGGTTTTATTTCATGAAGGAATTTATTTCACGCGGAGGTCGCAGAGGAGCAGAGGGTTTATTAATAAACGGAGTATGATAATTCAACCAAAAAAAACAGTTTCTCTGTATTTCTTTGCTCCTTTGCCCGCTTTGCGTGAACCAACCTTTAACCCGAAAAACTTTAACCAAACTGTAAACCAAAAGAATTCAAATACATAAAAACAAATAAAAATGAAACACTTATTCAAAGCTATTTTACCAATTGCAGCCGTTGTAATTCTTTCTTCATGCGGAGATAATGCAACTGAAATGAAAACAGAAGCAGGGCACGATAATCATTCAACCACGGAAAATAAAGAGAAGGCAACTACCGCAAACGGCAGCGCATCTAGCACTTCCCCCGTTTTAAAAAATGACAAACTGAATGCGGTTTACCAGCATTATGTGCACCTGACTACTGCACTTACAAACGCAGATGTTGCAGAAGCTAAAGTTGCCGCCAATGCAATTGAGGCAGGGGCAAAAGAACTCAGCGAAGGTGCTTCCATTGCTTCTTCGGCTGCCAAAATCACTGCCCAGTCGGATATTGAAGAGCAACGTAAGATCTACTCCGACCTGAGCAATGAAATGATCGCTCTGGTTAAAAAGGAAGGTTTGCAATCAGGCGAACTGTATGTCGATTTTTGCCCGATGGCACTGAACGATAAAGGCGCGAACTGGATCAGCAACAAAAAGGAAATCATCAATCCATATTTTGGCGATAATATGCTGAAGTGCGGGGAAATTAAGGAAACGATCAAATAAGAAGATCTGAATTTCCATCCGGTTTTTAAAACTTAAATGAAATCCATCGCATTAGATACAAATAAAATTTTAGAGATCTTACTTCAATTCACTTCAATGCCGGGAACCATAAACCATTTTAGTTTATGATTTTCCGGCATTTCTTTATTATTCTTCAACATGGATAACTAATTTTTACCTTTAGCAATAATTGCAAATCAAAAACTTGTCCTGATCCATTTATTATATTAATCTTGGAATGTGTTGATCATACAATAACCCCGTACGTATGAGCAAATTAAGGCCCCAGGTAGTATCTGCCGACTTAGCAGTTATCAGATTTTTATATATAGTAATCCTCGCAATTGGAATTGGCGGACTCATCGGCCACTTGTTCCAGGTTGAATTTCTTACCTCCTTCCTGGATACAGGAAACTGTCTAAAATTTAATGCAGCTATTGGGATAACCCTATGCGGTCTGAATTTAATTTTTCTCCGGCAGGAAAAGTACCGAAACCTGACCTACCTCTTTACGTCCCTGATTTTTCTGAATGGTGCACTGGTATATTTTCAAAACTATACCGGCATTTCACTGGGAATAGATGAGTTTTTCCTGAAAGATTTCAACAATGCAGGTGTCCCGCGGGGAAGAATGTCGACCCCCCTGGCCACAACTTTTATCCTTACCTCATTTGCATTTTTGGGAAGAATTAAAAAGAATACGCTGCTTATCGAAATCCCTTCCTATTTTCTGCTCATCGCCTATTTTCTCCTTCTTTATAATTATACTTTTGAAGTGATTAACCTGGAAGGAAACAGTGAATTTACCAAACCTTCCATCAATGCAATGCTGGCTATGTTGTGCATCCAGGTTTCCAATATCCTGGGATCGCGTAAAGGATTTCTTGCACCGTTTCTTGAAAATACAGAGGTTGCCAAAAAAGGACTTTTCAAACTGATCTCCGTGGTGATGTTTGTGATCATCGTTATCATTACAGTTTACCAGGCAGAAAAAAGATTCAACTTTAGTTTTGCCCAATCACTCACCCTGGTTGGTGTATGCTCCGTTATTTTCTTCGGATTTGTGTTAAGAAAAATTACACGTCATGCCAATGAAGCAGAAATAGAAAAATCAAAACTCACGAGTATCATCGAAGCATCCGAAAGTATTGTCAGCACCTGCGATGAAAACGGGAATGTTCACTATGCAAATTCTTACGGAAGAAACAAACTGGAAATTCCTGCACACGATCCTATCAAAAAATATTATATCGCCGACCTGATGGAAGGAGAATGTTTTGAGAACATTCTTCAAAACATAATTCCGATCGTATTAAATAAAGGTTTCTGGTCTGGAGAAACTACGCTGAGAACGCTATCAGGTAAATTGATCCCGGTTTACCAGATGATCCTGGTGCATAAAAAAAAGGATGGTTCGGTTGATTATTTTTCTACCATCGCTCAGGATATCACAGAGATAAAAAGGAAAGAAAAAGAGCTTGAAGAAAAATCAGTTATGCTTCGCGACCTTGCGGTGCATCTTCAGAATGTGAGAGAGGAAGAAAGGTTGCAGATTGCCAATATGATTCATGAAGAACTGGCGCAGGATATGGCAGTCATCAAAATGCAGTTACACCTGGTAATGGAAGGATTGTATGGTAACCCGATGCTGCACCAGCGCTCCCTCCATGAACTATCTGAATACTTCGATGCGATCTTTAAAGATATCAGGAGGATCACTTCCGATCTTCGTCCACAGTTGCTGTTTGATATGGGACTGATTGAAGCCATCGAGCAATATGTTGATGAGTTCAGGGAATCAAATTCCATTTCTGTTGTAATGGATCTTGAACTGGAACATGTTTCTGTAAGCCACCTGAAGTCACTTGCAATTTTCAGAGTCGTGCAGGAATCTTTCAACAATATCGTAAAGCATGCAGCAGCGTCCAATGTTTACATTCATATTTCTCAACAGGAAGACCCGGCCATCATCAAGATCTCGATCATCGATGATGGTAAAGGATTTGATCTGAAAGAGAAAAAAGAAAAACGATCATTCGGACTAGTTGGAATGCAGGAAAGAGTTTTATCGATGGGAGGTATTCTGCGGATCAAAACCTCCCCAGGCGAAGGAACAAGCATCCGGATCAAAGTTCCGCTGGAAGAAAATCTTCACTGGCAGGAAAGCAGAAAACAGTGGATGAAGCTCGGATAACGACACTTCTGAATCTTACTGTTTACTTTTGCTGATACTTTTTTTCGCCGGTCTCCTGCTTTGACCACTCTCAATATTTGATTACCTTACTCCCATGCGCCCCCTTTTCCCCCTGCTCCTGCTACTAACCGGAGCAACCTGTAAAAAAGAACAGGCACCTTTCGACCTGTTTGCGAAAACACCGGTTGAATACCCGATTGACCCTCTGATCAAAGAGGCTTCAGGAATTTGTATGTCGATGAAATACAATGACCATCTCTGGATCCATGAAGACAGTGGCAATCCTCCCCAACTCACTTTATTGAAAAATGATGGAAGCACTGAGGCAAAAGTTTACCTGAAGGGAGCTACAAATTTTGATTGGGAAGATATCACCCGCTACAGCAATAGCGACAATCATTTCCTGGTGATAGGAGATATTGGTGACAACAATAAGATCCGTTCCCATTGCAGTTTATATATTCTCGAAGAACCGTCAACCACCAGCGATACCACAACAAATTTCAAGGAATTAATCTTTACCTACACGGATGGTCCGCACGATGCTGAAGCGTTTGTAATCGAACCATCAACACTTGACCTGTTGATATTTTCAAAAGAAACTACCGGATCCACTGTTTATAAACTTCCTTATCCGTACACCGGAGGAATGGCAGAACCTGTTGCCACCCTCTCACAGAATATGATCACAGCAGCTTCTGTTTCTTCAAACGGAAAAGAGCTGCTTATAAAAAGCTACTTCAATATCAATCATTATGCTATTACAAAAGGATCCATTATAGATGCGCTGAAAAAGGATCCGACTTTAATTCCTTATGATGCAGAACCGCAGGGCGAAGCTATCGGATTTTCTGCTTCAGGATTCTATACAGTCAGTGAAGGGAACAATGTGAAGCTGAGGTTTTATAAGAGGAATTGAAAATTAAAATTTAAAACCGGGAAGGCTCCCGGAAAATGTAAAAGTAAAAAGGTAAAATTTAAAAAAGAGCGCCTCAATTTTACATTTGCTCATTTTACATTTTACATTCCCTCATTTTACATTTTACATTTTTCATTTTACATTTTAAAAAAAATAGCCGCTCCATGTAAGAAGCGGCCACTCTGATTGTTGTCCCTATTTACCTATTGATTGTAGTCTGTTTGTTTTTTATCCTCCTGGATTCCTGTTTCACCATTTTTCTCCCTTGGATTTTTCTGGGATGCTTCGTCGGTTGCATATCCGGTTTCCTTTCTTTTTTCCATCTCTTCCTTATTCAACTTAACCGGCTCAACCTTTCCCTCCTTCTTTGGATCTTGAGAAGGATTTGTATTTTCTGTATTCATAATAGTTGTTTTTGTTAGTTAAACAAACCACATGCCCCCGAATGGCATGTTATTTTCCAACATACCCGAAAGCAATCAAAATGAATAACCCGCAACATAAACCTGAACAGAATGAACAGGATAACTTAAGGAAGCAGGAGGTTTCAAATCACCGGAAAAATCAACAGCAACAACAGCGGCAAGTCAACGAAATACAAGATAACAGAGGCATAAAGTCCTCCGAACTTTCTGACCGTACCAATGATAATTAAGGATCCAGGAAACCTGATCAGCGGAAGAATTCAATCAGGATTTACATGCTGCGCATTTTTTTCTACAATAGTTACCCCTCATGAGTGAACAACCAATCGAACAGTCAGAGAAACAAAAAAAACATAAGCCGATACTTCTGCGTATCGGTAAAGTAATTTTATGGATAGTCGGATCAGTATTAATGCTGGTTGTGCTCGTAGCCATTCTTATCCAGCTGCCCCCCGTTCAGAATTTTGCAAGGAAGAAAATCAATAATTATATGACCTCCAAACTTGAAACAAAGTTCGAGATCGGTCATATCAATATTGGGTTTCCCAAACTCGTGGAGCTGAAAAATGTATACATCGAAGACAGGCAGAAAGATACCCTGCTTTCAGGCGGAGCCTTAAGAGTGGATATCAGCATGTTCAAACTGATCAGCGGACAGGTTCAGATCAATGATATTGAACTGGTCGACATCACCGCCAAGATCAAAAGAACCCTGCCCGATACCGTCTTCAATTTCCAGTTTATCGTGGATGCCTTCACACCGAAAAATCCGGCAGCACCAAATCCCAATGATACTGCGGCACTGCAGATGGATATCAATACCATCACGCTCACCCGTATCAATATGTTATACAAGGATGATGTAACAGGCAGTGACATGTCGGCTCATATTAAATCCTTTGATACGGATATCGACCGCTTTCAGCCCGATAAGATGGCATTCACCATTTCCTATGTAAAACTGGATGGACTGACCGCCAACATCCGTCAGTACAAACCATTGGCAGTTCCCGAACCTGAAGCCGCCGACCTTGCAGAAGCTGCTGAGCCTTTCGACCTGGATTTGAAAATGGGAGAAGTGGACCTGAAAAATGTTAACCTCGATTATGCCAACGATGTTTCTGCCTTTTATACAAAGATCAACATCGGTGAACTGATCGCAGATCCGAAGGATATCGACCTGAAAAAATATACTGTCAATGTAGATAACCTTGCATTAAATAACACCACTGCAAGTATTCGCATGGGCAAATCACCACAAGCCGAAGTTGTAGCGAAAGAAGTGAAGCAGGAAGTAAAAGGTGCTGCGCAGAATAACTGGAAATTCATCGTTTCAGAAATCAGGCTGAATAATAATAATATTCAGTTTGAAGATGACAACGCTCCGAAACTTGCCACAGGCATGGATTACGCGCATCTTGATGCAAAAGCGCTGACACTTCATGCAGATGATTTCATGTTCTCGGTTGACTCCATCAGCGGAAAAATTCTGAAAGGATCCATGACTGAAAAAAGCGGATTCGTATTAAATAAACTGGAAACAGATTTTCTCTATACCAATAACCAGGCATACCTGAATGACCTGCTCATTCAGACTCCCGGCACAACACTTCAACACAAAGCTGCTATCCGTTATCCATCCATAGAATCACTTGCATCCAATTTAGGAGCAATGCAGCTGGATGTTGATATACAGGAAAGCAAGGTACAGGTAAAAGATATCCTTGTATTCGCTCCCATGCTGAAAGGATCTCCCGGTATGACCAATCCCAATGCAACATATTATCTGGACGGAAGAATTACCGGTCGTGTAAACGACATGAACATCAGCGAACTCAATATGCGGGGACTGAATGATACCCGACTTGCGGTGCGCGGTACAATTAAAGGACTTCCCGATGCAAATAAATTACAGGGAAATCTTGCGATCAATGAATTTAAAACCAGCAGGCGCGATCTGAACATGATCCTTCCTGCAGGAACCTTACCGACCAATATTACCTTACCTAATAACATATCTGCCAGAGGACGACTCAATGGAAGCATGAACAATGCAAACATGGATCTGAACATCAATACCAGTTTAGGTACAGCATCCATTAACGGAGCTTTGTCTCAGATCACCAATCCGGATGCATTGGGTTACGACATGAAAGTAAAGACCAACGGCATCGACCTTGGCACCATCATGCAGAATGATTCCTTGTATGGAAAAGTAACTGCAGATTTTGCCGTAAAAGGAAAAGGAACCGCTCCTGAAAAGATGAAGGCAGATTTTACCGGCAACATTCACATGGCTGAATTCAACGGATATGTTTACCAGAATGCAGTGCTTAAAGGTGATATGAGCAACCAGGTTGTCAATGCAAATATCAATATTGATGATCCGAATATTGATCTGAACCTTGATGCAGTTGCTGATCTGAAAGGTGAATTTCCTGCAATCAAAATGAGTGGATCAATTGATAGTGTCAGAACAATGGCGCTTAATTTCACCACCCAGCCATTATTCTTCCGGGGAGATATTAATGGTGAATTTTCCAATACAAATCCTGATGATCTTGAAGGTGAATTGCTCGTAACAAATACAACACTTGCAACCGCAGACCAGACCTTCAGTTTTGATACGATCGCTGTAGCATCAGGCATGAGTGATACAGGTAGATTTGTATCGGTTCAAAGTGATTTTGCAAACCTTGCACTTACAGGAGAATATAAACTCACGCAACTTGCATCCGTATTCCAGGAAGCGATCCAGCCGCATTTTGCACTGGTACCGGAATACCAGCGGCCAAAAATTGATCCATACGATTTCAGGTTGAATGGAAAAGTAACGATGGCTCCTGTGTTCAACGTATTCCTTCCCGACCTCAAGAAAATGGAAGACATCAGCATCAAAGGAAGATTTTCTTCAACTGATGGATGGAATACAAATGTGAATGCGCCCTTACTTGTGATCGGCACCAATTCATTTCAGGGATTGCAGTTTACTGCAGGAAGCGGAAGCAATGGGATCGAACTCAAGACCTTGCTGAATAAATTCAGTACCGGTGCAATGAATCTGTATACAACCAGCATTGATGGAACGATCGCAAATAATCAGGTGGATTTCATGGTTGATATCAATGATATCGATCAGAAGGATAAATATAAATTCGGAGGCGTGTTCAGTCAGCCGGAATATGGCAATTATACTTTAACGCTCGACCCGGAAGTGATGCTGCTGAATTATGAAAAATGGACCGTATCTCCGGATAACCTGGTAAAACTGTACAATGGCGATGTGAATATCCGCAACCTTGTACTAAGCAAGAATGAACAGAGTCTTGCAATCAACAGTTCTTCTCCAGATGCGAATTCACCATTAAATATTCAATTCGGTAATTTTCGCATATCCACGCTTACGGCATTTATAAAACAGGATACGCTGATTGCTGATGGAAGAATTAACGGCGGTGTTGTGATAAAGGACATTGCAACGCAACCAAATTTCAACAGTGATCTTTTAATTAAGGATCTGCAATTCCAGAAAGATACGGTGGGTGATCTTGCATTGAAAGTTTCCAACAGGTCTGCAGAAGTTTTTGTAGCTGACATAGATCTTACCGGAAGAGGCAATGACCTTTCCATCGATGGAACATACACCTTGAAACCTGCCAACCAGTCGATCATGGACCTGCAGCTTACAATCCGCGAGATCCAGATGAAAACAGTGGAAGCTGCAAGTATGGGCGCGATCAAAGATGCGAAAGGATTTTTGAACGGACAGGTTGACCTCAACGGAACATTTGAAAAACCGGACATCAATGGTAATATCAAATTCAATGATACCAGGTTTAACCTGGCCATGCTGAACAGTTATTATTCGATTACCGATGATGAAATCAAAGTGGATAATGAAGGGATCCGGTTCGATTCATTTGCCATCCGCGATTCCGTAAATAACCCGCTTACTATTGATGGTTATGCGTACACTACCAACTTCATGAACTATCGTTTTGATCTTGATATTGATGCGGATAATTTCAAAGCGCTTAATACCACCAAAGCAAAAAACCAGCTATTCTACGGAACACTGAATTTCGACAGCGATCTGCATGTCGGAGGAACCGAAGTGAGTCCAAGTGTGGACGGTAGCATCCGCATCAATGAGAATACGGATTTCACTTTTGTGTTGCCTCAACCGGAACCGGGCGTGATCGATCGGGAAGGAATTGTTCGTTTTGTTGATATGGATTCCATTGTGGTTGATACACTTATTGCAAATGCAGCTCTTGACTCGCTCAACAAATCAGAATTCACCGGGATGGACATTGCGGTGAACATTGAGATCAGCAAGGAAGCTGCCTTAAGCATGGTGATCGATGAAGGAAACGGAGATTTCATCAGGATGAAAGGGGAAGCTTTATTATCTGCAGGAATCGATCCGAGTGGAAATGTATCACTGACAGGTTCCTATGAACTGGAAGAAGGAGCCTATGAACTCTCTTTTAACTTCCTGAAACGCAGGTTTGAAATTGAAAAAGGAAGCCGCATAACCTGGCTCGGAGAACCAACAAAAGCAGAGGTTAATCTTACCGCAGTTTATGTTTCCAATACAGCACCACTTTCATTGGTAGAAAACCAGATACCATCTGCGAGTACAGGTGATATCAACCGATACAAACAACGTTTACCTTTTGAAGTGAACCTGATGATGAAAGGTGAACTTATGAAACCTGTCATCACATTCGATATCATTCTTCCGGAAGATAAAAATTATAATGTCGCAAATGAGATCGTTGAAAATGTAGACCTGCGTTTACAACAGCTCAGAACAGAACCATCGGAATTGAACAAACAGGTATTTGCACTGCTCCTGCTCAACAGGTTCGTAAGTGAAAATCCATTTGAAAATAAAGCAAGTGATGGTTTCAATGCAGGAGCAATGGCTCGTCAGAGTGTAAGTAAGATCCTGACACAACAACTGAACAATCTAGCCTCCGATCTGATCCAGGGTGTTGATATCAACTTTGATGTGGTAAGTACCGATGATTATACAACGGGCGAACGTCAGAACCGTTCCGACCTGAATGTATCGTTATCAAAAGAGTTGCTGAATGACCGACTGAAAGTAACTGTTGGTAACAACTTTGAACTGGAAGGACCACAGCAATCGAACCAGAAGTCAAATAATATTGCAGGCGACATTGCACTCGATTACATGTTAAGTCGTGACGGCCGATACATGATCAGGGGTTACCGCAAAAATGAATTTGAAGGAAGGATCGATGGATACATCATTGAAACAGGATTGAAATTCATCATCACCCTCGACTATAACCACTTCAGGGAATTATTCAAAAAGAAGGAAAAGACAACAGAATCAAAATGAGGAAACACCAGCATATATTATTACTGATCGCGGCCTGTGTAATGGTCTCCATTTCCTGTAATATCACTAAAAATATTCCTGAGGGAGATGCATTGTTCACCGGTTCAAAAGTGAAAGTGGAAGGACCGGAGATGAGTTCAAAACGAAAGAAGGAATTGCGGGAGGAATTGCAGGGACTGACCAGGCCAAAACCAAATGCAAGGATCCTTGGTATTCCTTTCAAACTCTGGATCTGGAATCTTGCGGGCAATCCAAAGAAAAAGAATTCACCTGCAGGACTCCTGAAAAAATTCGGTGAAGCACCAGTACTGTTAAGCGATGTACGTATCGACAGAAATGCGCTGGTTCTTCAGAACCACCTGGAAAACACTGGTTATTTTAAAGCAACTGTTGACGGTGATTCCACTATTAAAAATAAAAAGGCATCTGTTGAATATGCAGCTAATACAGGCTACCAGTACAAGATCAGGGAAGTGGTTTTTAAATCAGACAGTTCAACGCTCGACAGTGCAATCTATGCAGTAAAGGATAAATCACTTTTGAAAGTTGGTGAACCGTATGACCTGGATGTGATCAAACTGGAAAGAATCAGCATCGATGCATTATTAAAAGAACAGGGATTTTATTATTTCAGTCCTGAACACCTGATCATTGATGTTGACAGTACCATAGGAAATAATGAAGTCAATCTTTATCTCCAGACAAAAGTGGCAACGCCGACAATCGCGCAAAAAAGATATACCATCAACCGCGTGGATATTTATTCAAATTATGGATTGAATATCGCAAGTGAAGATACCAGTCAGAGTGCTTCCACATTCTATCGTGGCTATTATGTATATGATAAATCAAAATTCTACAAACCGAGATTATTTGAACAGGCGATGCAGTTCAGTCCCGGTGATTATTACACCCGTACAGGGCATAACCTGACTTTAAATCGTCTGATCAACCTGGGCATCTTTAAATTTGTAAAGAACCGGTTTGAAATTTCTGATTCCAGCGACAATGCACTGGATGTAACTTATTACCTCACTCCTCTTCCGAAGAAATCATTGCGGCTTGAATTGGGTGGTAACACCAAATCAAACAACCTCACGGGTTCGCAGGTAACGCTTGGATTCACGAACAGGAATACGTTCAGGGGCGGAGAAATTTTAAGTATCAATGCATCTGCAGGCGCGGAGGTACAATACAGCGGACAATTCAAAGGATACAACACCTACAGGTTGGCGGGAGAAGCAAATCTTGCCTTCCCGAGATTCATAGTTCCTTTTGCAACGATCAACCCGAGAGGGGGATTTGTACCTAGAACAAATATTCAGTTGGGATACGAGATCCTGAACAGGCAGAAATTATATACACTGAATTCTTTCCGCGGACAGTATGGATATATCTGGAAAGAAAGTCTGAAGAAAGAACACACTTTCTATCCAATCAGTGTTCAGTATGTAAAACCGATCAAGATAACGCAGCTTTATTTTGATAGCCTGGCCAAAGATGCAACGCTGGAAAAAGCGATCGATACACAGTTTATTCTTGGAGCCAACTATAACTACAATTACAATGGCATTCTGAATATGCAGGTGCCTGATGGTTTTTACTTTAATGGATTGCTGGATGTGGCAGGAAATATTGCAGGAGCCTTCAAACCGGGAGATGCAAAAAATGGTGATGTATCAAGAATCCTGGGTGTTCCTTTTTCACAATACCTGAAAGCCGAAACTGATCTCCGTTTTTATAAGAGAATCGGAAAAAGTAATGTATTTGCAAACAGGCTGATTGTAGGAGCAGGTATGCCTTATGGCAACTCCACGGAACTGCCTTTTATAAAACAGTTTTTTATCGGGGGTAATAACAGTTTGCGGGCATTCCGAAGTCGGGCCGTGGGGCCGGGTACTTACCAGGCGCCGGGATATGGAACCACAGGTTTCGTTCCGGACCAGTCGGGTGATTTGAAACTGGAAATCAACTCCGAATTAAGGTTCAAGATTTTCCAGCCGGTATACGGAGCATTGTTCGTGGATGCGGGTAACGTATGGTTGTACAATGATAATCCATTGAAGCCCGGAGCAAAATTCAGCAATGATTTTCTGAAAGAACTGGCAGTAGGTTCCGGACTTGGTATTCGTGTGGACGTTTCCATCCTCGTTTTGCGACTGGATGTTGCATTTCCGCTACGGAAACCATTTTTACCCGAAACAGAAAGATGGGTAATCCAGGATATTGATTTTGGGGATGCTGCGTGGAGAAAAGAAAACATCATCTGGAACCTGGCAATAGGATATCCTTTCTAAAACAACAGGAAGTTCTTTTGATACAACAGCAGAGTAAAAAAGAATCTTTGAAATTTATGAAAAACAGCAATAAAGCCTTGTAATACAGTTGTTTACATCGGTTGATTGGCACAGCTTTTTATCTATATAATGGGATAACGAATTTGATTACCATTATAAAAAAGAAGATTATGTCACAACAACAAAGAAACGACGACATGAACAAACAATCAGGACAAACACCAGGTCAGGACTCATCACGCCAGGGAGCACCAGGAATGGGCAACCAAAGCGGACAGCGTTCTGATTCAAGAAGTCAGGATCAACATACATCAGGACATCCAGGATCACCACAGGATCAGCAAAACAGCCGCAGAATGCAGGAATCTCAGGATCAGTACACTCCGGGTGGACGCCAGCAGGATTCCCAGGATCAAAACACTGGTAACCGTCAGGGATCCCAGGATCAGCGTAACCAGGGCCAGCAAAGCGACAAGGGCCGCATGGGTTCCGATTACTTACAGGGTGGCGACCAGGGACGTGGTGGTTCAGCAATGGACGATGATTCAAGAGATATGGATGTAAACCTGGGAAGTGATGATATGAATAAAAGTCTTGGTAAAGACCGTGATTCTAACCTCGGAATGGGGCGTTCAGATTCCGGTCGTGATTCAGGACGCGATTCCAGCCGTGACCAGGGTGGACGCGATCAGAAACAAACTGATAACAGAAGAGATCAGAATTCGAATCTATAATTCGATCTGAATAGAAAAAAGGGTTCAATCGGTAGGTTGGGCCCTTTTTTTATGTAGTATAGTCATTCCATTTACTAACAACAAATATGAGTAAAGCAAGAGCATTTCAGGAACTATTTAAAGAGGCAGTATCAGGATTTTTCAGGCATAAGGGAATTAAGCTCAGTGCCTCGCTTTCCTATTTTACTGTTTTTACACTCGGTCCGTTTATGCTCATCATACTTTTTTTCTCCAACCTCTATTGGGGCAATGAAACAATTGATGGGAAGTTCTATAATAAAATTAGCGGGTATGTTGGGGAGAAAACAGCCCAGCAGATCCATGAAGTAATTAATAATGCCTCTATCAACGGAAACGGACTGATCGCCGTAATAAGTTTTATCCTACTGATCATCGCTGCAACTACGGCTTTTTCAGAAATGCGCGATTCCATCAATTTAATCTGGAATCTTAAAGTGAAGAAGGGGAAAAACGGAAGGCAATTGCTGCGAAGCAGGTTATTATCTTTCATTATGGTAACAGGACTCAGCCTGTTACTACTTATCTCCCTTATTGCAAATGGACTGCTGGAAGGATTCAAAGAAAACCTGGTTGAAGTTTTTCCAAACAGTACTGTATCAATTATGTTCCTGATCAATCTTGTAATGACGTTGCTGGTAGTGGCATTTTTATATGCAATCATCAACAAGGTTTTACCTTATGCAAAGATCCGGTGGAAAGATGTAATCCCCGGCTCAATACTATCAGCAGTTTTATTCATACTGGGCAAATTCATTATAACCTATGTAGTAAAAAAAGCGATGATAGGAAGCTCTGTTGGATCTGCAGGATCATCCATTATTTTGCTGTTATGGATCTTTTATTCTTCCATCATTTTATATTTCGGTACAGAGTTTACAAAAGCATATGCAATGAAGTATGGTTCTGAAATTAGCCCCAAAAAAAATGCAGTTACCGTCCGAAACCTTCTGATTGAAAGCAATGAAGAAAGCATTCAAATCAATGAGCAAAAAATCAATGAAATTGAAAACGGGAAGCACGAAATATTTTGACAATAGTCATGGATGCAGGGTTTAGTAAACCTGTTTCGTGGTTACTTTCCGGAACCTCTATGTCTTAAAAAGTAATTTTTAAAACAATTGCTCAAGCGCTGCTTTTGCAAAAATACCGGTCGGCAATACCGAGATCAGTTTTAACTCCTGCATGATCGTTGTATCATTATCAAGGAACTGTAATACTTCCGACATTTTATTTTTCTGAAACAACTCCGTAAAGATCTTTGAGCCTTCGAGTTTGTTATGATATAAAATATTCAACAGCGTACTGTCGTAGAACATAAATCTTTTTGCAGCAATTGATTCTTCATAATACGGTGTGCCTGTTTTATCCAGTGCATCGATGATCTTCGCACACTCCTTCTGAATGAACTGGAACGTAAAACCGCTTGAAGGTTTTGTATGTCCGCCCGCTGTTCCGATATTCACGATCCTGTTCTGGTATTTCTGAAAGGGATAATTCGTCATCGGAATCACACCATACTCTTCTTCAATCACCGAATACTCACGGACCTTCAGGTATTTCGAAATATAATCTTCCAATCCTTTATCGTATTGTTCCTGCTCCAGCAATTTTGGACTAAACAAGGTGTATTCAACCAATGCACGGTTCGGAGCAAAAGGCATTACGTAAACAAACGTTGTTCCCTCCTGCTGCGAAACCCTGAAATCCATCAGGGTAGCGGCTTCCGTATCAAACACTTCCTGGTTCGTTTCGATCACCCATCCCTTAAAATGCTGCAGCAGCCAGTACTGATCTTCTTTTAATTCAGGCTTTTCGAAAAGGATACTGTTATAGATAAATTCAGCTGTGTATTGTTCTCCACCTGCATGAACAGTTGCGTAAGGCAATTCCTCCGGAAGATCGAATGTTGGGTCATGACTTTCAATGCCATCTACTCTTCTTTCAATCCATTCAACATTTGGTGCAGACCGGATTACAGGCAGGCAGAAGTTATAAAAATCAATTCCTCTTAATAGTTTATATCGATAGGGACTGATATCATTCATTGCGGCATACCCTTCAGCATAAAACCAAAGTGATTTATATCGATAGGATATGATGTCTTCAAAGAGGTTCTTTTCTTTCTCCCAGAAACACCAGGTGCGATCATTGGAGTTTTTAGGAGACTGATCGATCACCAGGATCTTTTTATCGCTGAACTTTCCCGAATGCAACATGCGGGTGAGCAGACTTAAACCCGCAGCACCCGCACCTGTAAAAATATAGTCGTAATGATTATTCAATTGCAGCAAATCTTGATTGGAATAATTAGATCCTTATTACTGCTATGAAAGGTATTTATTTTTTTGAAAAGAAGCTGAGGCTTCCGATTTATTATTTACCGTACATCTCAGTTTGTTTTAATTCTGCTTTTGCTGAATTAAACTGTTTGTCTCTTTTCACTTTTTCCCAATATTTTTTGGCAACAAACAACATTCCAAAGGACTCCCCTTCTTCTTTGTTGATATGCTTGTGGTGCATCTTATGTGCCCACCTGATCGCACGTACATAGGTATTGTTAGACCTTGTAAACCATTTGAAACGCTGATGGATGATCACATCATGGACTATAAAATATGCAATACCGTAAGCCATGATTCCAAAACCAATAGCCTGCATCCAATATATTTTATCCAGCGTTCCAAAAAGGATCATTAAAAAACTAGGAACCGCAAAGATCACGAAGAAGGCATCATTCTTTTCAAAGAAACCAGGTTGCGGCTGGTGATGGTCTTCATGCAAATTCCAAAGAAAACCATGCATTACATATTTGTGAGTAGCCCATGTTACCGCCTCCATTATTAAAAATGTTCCCAGCACAATTCCTATATAGGTTAACCAAAACATATTGCTTCTTTTTTATTTTTTTTCGTCCATTCGATCACGTTAGGGAATACGATCCTGAACCAGGCCGTATACTTTTCAGGCGATCTTTCAAGATCTTCTCTAACCGCTTCAACTGAACGATAACAGTAATCCATCACTTCTTCCCTGTTGAATTCAACCGGGTCGTTATAGATCCCATAAAACACATGATCAAATTCGTGTTCTGTAAGTCCGTTCTCGAACTCTGCACGATAGGTGAAATCGAAGATTTTTTCAATCGGAACCACAAATCCCATTTCTTCAAAAAGCCTTCTGCTTGCAGCATCAGAAACTTTTTCACCGGGAAGAGGGTGACTGCAGCAGGCATTGGTCCAGAGACCACCGCTATGATATTTCTGCCGGGCTCTTTGCTGTAAAAGCATTTCACCCTTGCTGTTAAAAATAAACACACTGAAAGCACGATGAAGCAAACCCTTGCGGTGTGCTTCCATCTTTTCCATCTCACCTATATGATTGTCGCGTTCGTCGACCAGGATTACATTCATTGTTCTTTTGTTTTCATTGGTTGCACAGTACCTATATCATTCCCACCCTGTTCTTCACTCCTGCTCTCACAAGAATCATTGCCTTGCTGTAATTCGGGATGCGGATCCTTTCCTGCATGATCTTCGCCGGCTGCACTTTCCTGATTCTACAGAACAGCGAGAGGTAATATTTATACGCTACATATACGCCGAACCTTGCTTTCCATGGAAGGTTTTTGATTCCTTCATATGCATGCATAAAGTCCGCAGCTATATCATCTTCGATCTTTGATTTTTCACTTCTGTCAAAGTTACTGAAATCAACGCCGGGAAAATAGGTTCGGTTCAGGTGCTGAAAATCTGCCTTCACATCTCTCAAAAAATTCACTTTCTGAAAAGCCGCACCCAGTGATTGCGCATGTGGTTTCAGTTTCGCGTATTCTTCAACGTCTCCTTCACAGAAAACATACAAACACATCAGTCCTACCACTTCCGCACTTCCATAGATGTATTCATTATATCCCTTCTCATCATATACATCTTTGTGCAGGTCCATTTCCATGCTTTTAAAAAATGCATCGATCAGGTCGTGACTGATATTGAATTCATTCACAGTCATCTGGAAGCTATGCAGAATCGGGTTCAGCGAGATCCCATCAGCGATGGCTTCTTCTGTATCCTTGCGGAAACGCTGCAGCAATTTTTCCTTATCATAACCATGAAAGGTATCAACGATCTCATCCGCGAAGCGAACAAAACCATAGATATTGTAAATCGGTTTTTGAAGGTCTTTATGCAATAACCTGATAGCAGACGAAAACGATGTGGAATATTCTTCAGTCGTTAACCTGCTGCAAAGTTGGCTGACCTTATGATACAGTGGCATCATATGCAATCAATTTAAAAATTTTTCAGCACTTCATTGGCAACAACTTCTCCGCTGATCAGTGATGGTGGAACACCAGGACCGGGAACGGTCAACTGACCGGTATAAAAAAGGTTGCTGACTTTCCTGCTTTTACAGCTTGGTTTCAGTATTGCGGTTTGCATCAGGGTGTTCGCAAGTCCGTAAGCATTTCCCTTGAAGGAATTATAATCATTCACAAAATCGGAATAGGCGAATGAACGCTTATAAACAATTGAATCTGACACCGGCTGACCGATATGTTTTTCAAACCGCTTCAATATTTTCTGAAAATACTGTTCACGCAAAACCTCGCTGTCGTCTGAAAGTCCCGCCGCTACAGGTATGAGGAACACCAGGTTCTCATGCCCTTCGGGCGCAACAGTACTGTCTGTAAGTGATGAAACACTTACATAGAATAAAGGTTCAGTAGGCCATTTGGGATCTGAGTAGATCTCTTTGCCATGCAGATCAAAAGGAACATCAAAAAAGAGGGAGTGATGTAACAAACCCGAAAGTCTTTTATTCACTCCTACATAATATAGTAAGCATGACGGAGCCATCAGTCGTTTATCCCAGTATTGTTCGGAATAGGAACGGGATTGCTCCGGCAGCAGTTTTTGTTCAATAAAGTGGTAATCAGCCCCGCCAATTACCACATCGGCCTCATAGGAATTATTTGCAGTGATGACTTTTTTCGCAGCGCTTTTTTCAATCTGGATCTCCTGAACGTTTTCATTAAACCTGAATTGAACGCCCAGTTCCAGCGCTAGGTCGAACATCGCCTGTACCACGCTGTACATCCCGCCTTCAGGATACCAGGTACCTCCAACGATGTCGGCATAATTCATCAGGCTATAGAGGGCCGGTGTGTCTTCGGGCAAGGCGCCGAGGAAGAGGACAGGAAACTCAAGCATCTGCCGAATCCTGTCATTTTTAAAATAACGGTGAATATGTTTTTTGATGGAAGTAAATACATCCAGCCTGAACACGCCTTTCATCACTTCCCAGTCCATGTATTCAGTGAGTGATCTGCCTGGTTTATATACAAGGCGGTTGATCCCTACATTGTATTTGTATTCTGCTTCCTTCAGAAATTCCTCCAGCTTCGCTCCTGCTCCGGGTTCCATGGAATCGAGCAGGGCTTTGAACTCATTGAGGTCGGAGGGAATATCGGAAAAACCTTCTTCCCAATAAATTCTGTAGGACGGAGACAGTCGTTCGAGAGAATAATAATCTGTGACCTTTTTCCCAAACTGTGCGAAATAACGTTCGAACACATCGGGCATCCAGTACCAGGAAGGACCCATATCGAAAGTGTATCCAGAATCTTTCAGCTGGCGTGCACGACCGCCCGGGATCGGCTGCTTTTCGAGCACGGTAACATCCCAACCGGCTTTGGCCATAAAACTTGCGGCCGACAAACCGGCGAAACCACTACCTATAACAATGACTTTCTTAGACAATCGTAGAATTTTTAATAACGCGAAATCTGTGACTTCAGGAGTTTGCGGGCAAAGTGAATCCGGCTTTTGATGGTACCCAAAGGCTCGTTCAGCATATCAGCAATCTCATGGTATTTGAAACCATCGAAGTACAAAAGGAATGGGTTCCGGAATATCTCCGGTAATTTATGGATTTCCTCCTGTATATCCTTCAACCGAAGGCTCGATTCAGCTCCGTTGTTGGTAACTGCCTGGCTCAGGTTGATAAGATACTCATTTGGAGTGCTATCCAGGATAGTCTTCTGTTTAACCTTTCTGCGGTAATTATTAATAAAGATATTCCGCATAATGGTGTACAGCCAGGCCTTGATATTGGTTCCTACATTGTACTTGTCCTGGTTTGCTATCGCCCTGAAAAGGGTCTCCTGGTAAAGATCTTTGGCAGATTCGTTATCCCTTGTGAGTGTGATGGCAAATGGCTTCAGAAACTCGGCATTTGTCACCAGCATTTGATTGAAGTCCATATTTTCTTGTTTAATGATTTGTATAGTGAAGTTAAACGTTTATTCAATACAAAGGTTGCTTTACCGGATTAAAATGTTTAATTATTTTTTTTAAACCTTAAACAACTACATTTGTCGTATGCAAGACAGCCTCGCAATTTCCGGTAACCGGAAAGGGAAAAGAAATTGCAGTTATTTGTCGGGGCAGTGAACTATTTATTCATCCATTTTGTATCTGATACCATGAACGCATTTACCATTAAGGATCTTGAAAACCTTTCGGGGATAAAGGCGCATACTATTCGTATCTGGGAGCAGCGCTATGGTTTTTTAAAACCCAAACGCTCCGATACCAATATCCGGTATTATTGTAATGATGAGCTGAAGACCGTCCTCAATATTGCATTACTTAATAAATACGGTTACAAGATTTCCCACATCAATAAAATGAACGAAACGGAACTTCGTGAGAAGATCCTTTCCCTTTCCCAGGCAGAAGCACTGCAGGAAAGAATCATCAATGACCTGATTCATCATATGGTCGACCTCGATGTGGATCGTTATGAAGAAGTACTGGACGGATACATCCGGATGAAGGGAATCGACCGCACCATTTCACAGATCCTGTTTCCTTTCCTGGAAAAGATCGGCATCCTGTGGATGACAAACCATATCAATATTGCACAGGAACACCTTGTTACAAATATCATCAGGCAAAAACTGATTGTAGGTATTGAAGGAGCTGTTCCACATATTGAAAGAAATAAAACTGCACTGCTCTTTCTTCCCGAAGGAGAACAACACGAGCTCGGAATTTTATATGTATACTATCTATTAAAAGTTCGCGGAATTAAAGTGTTGTACCTCGGTGCAAATCTTCCTGTAAAGGATCTTGAATTTGTAGTGAACATGAAGAAACCGGATATTCTTTATTCGCATATCACCTGCTTACCCGGAAGAAACAGTTTCGATAAGTTCATGATCCAATACAAACAGTTGCTGAATGGCACGCCCATGCTACTTTCCGGACCGGTTGCAATAGGAAGTCAGAAGAAACTTGCTGATGGAATTGTTGTGAGGAAAACGTTGAATGAAGTGCTGGAAGAGATTGTGAAGTTGTGATCGCTTACTACAGTTTCCTGATGAAGAATTTTGATCAGAAGAATTAAGTAATTGCAATCATATTATCAGGGATTATTATGGAGATAATTTATCATGATACACCTATCGGGGAAATATAGTGTAAAAACAGAAACACATCTTTCTCAATCTGAATGGCTGTTTCATTAACAACCGCAAATATCCGGGTTGATTAATGAGGTACGAATTTTTTGCATGATACGAAAACAATTATCATGGCAAAGACTACTTCAAAGACTACGTCAAAGACATCAACAAAGACAGCAACAAAGTCACAACCAAAAAATGCAGGAACAGGTAACGGCAATTCCTTATTGCATGAATTTTTCCTGGATTCACTGAAGGATATTTATTATGCTGAAAAGGCAATAGCCAAAGCATTACCGAAGATGAAAAAATCAGCAAGCTCAGAACAACTGGCTTCCGCATTTGAAGATCATCTTGCAGTAACGAAAGAGCAGATCAGCAGGCTGGAGCAGGTATTCGAAAGTCTGGATGAAAAAGCTAAAGGAAAAAAATGTGAAGCGATCGAAGGACTGATCAAGGAAGCGGAAAGCATTATTGAAGATACTGAAGACGGAACTTCAACTAGAGATGTAGGACTGATCATGGCTGCACAAAAAGTGGAGCACTATGAAATCGCAACCTATGGTGGATTACACCAGCTGGCAATTACACTTGGTCATGAAGAAGCAGCAGATCTGCTGATGCAAACTCTTGAAGAAGAAAAAGAAACTGATGTTCTGCTGACGCAGATTGCAGAGAATGATATCAATTACCAGGCAGCTGAAGAAGATGAAGAAGGATAGATGAATCCTTGACGAATGAAAAATAAAACCTGATCATTTGGAAAACAAAAATGCCTGGCTACAAACCAGGCATTTTTTATTCATTTACGAAAAGAGACAGTGATACTTCGGACTCTATTTAATTTATATCTCACCATTCAATATCAATCCCGTATCCAGCAATTCCTTCACCGCATCATTCAGTCCTGATGAACTGCGCATCACATCGAGATGTCGTTCATGGTGCATATCCGTTCCGATCAGCCTGATGTAATTTTTCTTTACAAGATGCTGTGCAAGTTCCTGTACCACTTTACCATAGTAACCTGTCAGTGATAACAAATTCACCTGGAAGAAAGCACCCGTTGCAAACAATTCATCATATGCTTTTTTGTTGTTCGCAAAGTAGGTGTAGCGTTCAGGATGTGCGAGGATCGGCTGGTACCCTTTGATCTGAAGGTCAAATAATTTTTCTTTCAGATCCATGGGCGGACTGATGAATGACCACTCCACAAGAACCCAGTTTTCTTTGATGGTGAGCAGGGGAATATTATCTCTTACCAGTTCATCAAAGTGTTCATCCATATAATATTCCGCAGCCGCATTCAGTTTCGAAGAAAACTTGTGTTCATTAAAACCCTGCTGCAATACAGCTTTTGCGTTGCCAATAGTATTTTCATCGTTCTTATACATATCCCAAAGGATATGCGGCGTTGCAATGAAATTGGAATAACCTGCTTCAATCAATCCATTTACCAGGTACAACGATGTTTCCAAATCAGGAGATCCGTCATCAATACCGGGCAGTATATGCGAGTGCATATCCGTCTTCAGTGGGCTAAGATCCAGTACGGCAGGTTTCTTTCTTTTAAATATCGAGAACATCGGCAGTCGTTGCTTTCTTTTTATATTCTTCATACACGGCGCGGATCCCTTCTTCCAGTCCGATCCTTGCCTTCCATCCCATAGAATGTAATTTGTTTACATCCATCAGTTTTCTTGGAGTACCATCCGGTTTGCTGCTGTCGAAACGCAGCTCTCCTTCATATCCTACGATCTTCTGAATTAACTGTGCCAGTTCGAGGATCGACAAATCTTCACCGGTTCCAACATTTACCAGTCCCTGTTCATTGTATTTATCCATCAGGTAAACACAGGCATCAGCAAGATCATCTGCATGTAAAAACTCACGCTTTGGTGATCCTGATCCCCACAACTCCACGAACGGGCTGTTATTCATTTTCGCTTCATGAAACTTACGAACCAGCGCAGGCAATACATGCGAGCTGTTCAGATCGTAGTTATCATTTGGTCCGTACAGGTTCGTCGGCATCACAGAAATAAAATTGCAGCCATATTGTGAACGGTAGGCATCACACATTTTGATACCCGCGATCTTGGCGATCGCATAGGGCTCATTCGTTGGCTCCAATTCCCCGGTGAGCAGGTAATCTTCCTTCAACGGCTGTGGAGCCATTTTCGGGTAGATACACGACGATCCGAGGAACATCAGCTTGGTTACCTGGTTCAGGTATGCAGCATGAATTACATTCGTTTGTATCATCAGGTTTTCATACAAAAATTCTCCTCTCTTAGTGTTATTTGCATGAATACCTCCAACTTTCGCTGCAGCAAGAAATACATAATCGGGTTTTTCAGCAGCAAAAAAATCATTCACGGCCTGCTGGTTACGTAAATCAAGTTCTTTTGAAGTACGTGTAATAATATTCTGAAACCCTTTGGCAGTCAGGTTCCTGTGAATCGCCGAGCCTACCATTCCGCGGTGACCAGCTATATAAATTTTTGAATCCAGTTGCATAGTTAAGGTTATAATCTTCAGTGATTAAAAATCATATGGCAGGCGTCGTTGCAGAGCAGTAAAGATAGTCTGATTATTCATATTGATTTTTAGTAGCATACCCGGCTTCTTTCAGGTGCTTCTCTTTCTTAAATAATTCAAGATCACTCTGCATCATTTCTTTCACCAGATCAGCCAGTGTATACTTCGGTTTCCAACCGAGTTTTGTATTTGCTTTTGTCGGATCACCGATCAACAGATCAACCTCTGTTGGCCGGTAATATCTTGGATCGACCGCTATGACTTCTTTTCCAACTTCCAGTCCACAAGATGGATCATTCACTTTCGCTACTTTTCCAATTTCATTTTCTTCCTTTCCGCTAAATTCAATCTCCACACCAAGTTCTGCGAACGACATTCTTATAAACTCTCTAACTGAAGTGGTTACACCTGTCGCGATCACAAAATCTTCCGGCTCCGGCTGCTGAAGGATAAGCCACATTGCTTCCACATAATCTTTTGCATGTCCCCAGTCGCGCTGTGCATCCAGGTTTCCGAGATAAATTTTATCCTGCATTCCAAGGAAGATACGAGCTACTCCCCTCGTGATCTTTCTTGTTACAAAAGTTTCACCTCTTAGCGGTGATTCGTGATTGAACAGGATCCCATTACATGCATACATGCCGTAGGCTTCGCGATAATTCACCGTGATCCAGTAAGCATACATTTTTGCAACTGCATAAGGTGAACGCGGATAAAACGGGGTTGTTTCCGATTGCGGAACTTCCTGCACTTTACCATACAATTCTGAGGTGGATGCCTGGTAGACTTTTGTTTTTTTGGTCAGTCCCAGCAACCTAACGGCCTCGAGTATACGAAGTGTACCGATACCATCTGCATTCGCAGTGTATTCCGGTGTTTCGAAACTCACATGCACATGACTCATTGCTGCGAGGTTATAAATTTCATCAGGTTGCGTTTCCTGGATGATGCGGATCAGGTTGGTGGAATCAGTCAGGTCACCATAATGCAATGTGAAATTCACATGCAGTTCATGCGGATCCTGGTAAAGATGATCGATGCGATCTGTATTGAACAAAGAACTTCTTCTCTTCACACCATGAACGATGTATCCCTTCTGCAAAAGAAGTTCACTGAGATAAGCACCATCCTGGCCGGTAACACCGGTAACTAAAGCGACTTTAGGAGTTTTCATTTAATAATGAATTGAAATATTTTCCTGATTGGTTTCAAATATAGTGTAAAGAAATTCGGCTGCAGTCCGTTCAGCTTCCATGCAAGCCTGTCTTCCTTATTTGCTTTTATGCGGTGACTTAAACTTGAATTACTTAGTCCGCCTTCACGCATCTTTACGAGTACTGCGGGAAGATAGACAGCTTTCACTTTGTGTTTGACAAGTATGCGCAGCATCAGTTCGTAATCGGCTGATGTACGTAAGGTTGTATTGAATAATCCAACCTGGTCGTACACTTTTCTTCTCACGAAAAATGCAGGATGTGGAGGCATCCATCCGTAAAAGAATTTTGAAGGATTGAATTTTCCTGCCTTCCAGTATCTCGATACGATGTTGGTATTGTCCTGTTTCACATACTGAAGATCACCATATACTGCATCAATATTCTGATCACGGAATTGAAAAGCAACAGCAGACAAAACGGAGCTGCTATTATAGAAATCATCACTGTTCAGGATCGCGACGATGTCACCAGTTGCACGCTGAACACCTTTGTTCATGGCATCATAGATGCCTTTATCTTTTTCACTGATGGCGATGGCAACATGAGGAAACGAACGAACGATTTCCATGGTATTGTCTTTCGATCCGCCATCAATGATGATATGTTCGATATCCGGATAATCCTGTTCCGCAACCGAACGCAGTGTATCTGCAATGGTGGAGGAACTGTTGTATGATGCGGTGATTACTGAGATCTTCATGGGTTATTGACTCCTTGTAACTACACAATTTTCTAGTACTAACATATCCATATTAGTTCTCAAAAAACATTCTAGAGCATCTGTAGGCGAATTAACTATTGGCTCATTTTCATTAAAAGAGGTATTTAATAAAACAGGAACCCCAGTTTTTCTTCGAAAAGCATCTATAAGATTATAATATCGTGGTGTAATATCTTTGTCAACTGTTTGTAATCTTCCTGTTCCATCTGCATGGGTGACAGCAGGTATCAATGAATGCTTATCAGTTTTAATTGGAAAAACTTTTTCCATGAAAGGGACTTCTTCATCTACTTCAAAGTAGTCAGCAACATAATCCTTTAGGATTGAAGGAGCAAAAGGACGAAAGCTTTCTCTTCTTTTGATCTTAGCATTAAGCAGGTCTTTTGCATCTGATCTGCGGGGATCGGCAATAATTGATCTTGCTCCCAATGCCCTTGGACCGAATTCTGCCCTACCATTAAACCATCCAACAACTCCGGCATTTATAAGTCTGTCGGCAACAATTTCATACAATTCTTCATCTTGATAAACTTTATATTCGATATTCCTGCTTTGCAAAATTTTTTCAATTTCCTCATTAGAAAATCGACTACCCGTATAAGCCGACCATATCGCTTTTTGTCGCGGCTGTTTTAATATCTGATTATAAACGTATAAGGCCGATCCCATGGATATACCAGCATCATGACCCGCCGAGGGTATATATACATTTTTAAATCCAGTATTTCTTGTTATTTTTCCATTCGCTACAGAATTCTGTGCAACTCCACCAGCAATACAAACATTTTCTAATCCAGTTTTCTTATGCAGATGATTTAAAATATGGAAGATCAATTCTTCTGTTACACGCTGAACTGAAGCAGCAATATCTTTGTGGTACTGGGTTAGTTCTTCATCCTTTTTACGGACATTTCCAAATTTTTCCACTAAATTATCTGAATATAAAGCTGCAACTTTTGGTATATGATCCTCTCCATAAGAAACAATTCCTTGTTTTGCAGATCGAAAATATTCTAGTTTGAGACGAAATAATCCATCGTCAGTAAACTCCAATACTTCTTTCAGTTTATCGACATACAATGGCTGACCATATGGAGCAAGCCCCATAACCTTATATTCGTCCCCATAATGAGGAAAGCCTAACAACTGCGTAAAAGCTGAATAGAAAATTCCTACAGAATGAGGAAAATCCACTGAATCAAGAATTTCCATTTGATTTCCGTTACCAACTCCAACCATAGTCGTGGTAAAATCACCGGAACCGTCAATAGAAAGAAGAGCAGATTCACTAAAAGGAGATGCAAAAAATGCTGAAGCAAGATGGCTCCTATGGTGTTCAACATTGTTTATCATCTTCCTAATTTCCTCTTTTGGAACGGAAGGATCAAGTTTGAAAAATTCGTCCTCAAGAGATGCTACTTTTCTTGAATTCCGTATTCTGTCAAGTACAGCATTCCATCCACCACCTGGATTTGAAGCAAGAAATAAAAGTTTTTTCCCAATTTTTGCTTTTGGATCCCGACCAATAGCGATATGATCCAATTGGGATAAAGTAATTCCTGCTTCACGAAGACAAAAAGCAATAGCCATAGAAGGGAACCCGGCCCAGTGCTTAACTCTTCTAAAACGTTCTTCTTCAGTAGCAGCAATCATGATTCCATCTTTAAAAATTGCCGCTGAAGAATCGGCATGATACGCGTTAAGACCTAAAATATACATGTGCTAAGTTTTTAAATATTATCAACCTTCTTAGGTAAAAGCCTCTGATGAGCATAAATATTAATCAATTAAATGGCAAAAAGTCTCAGATAAATATTATTAAAATCTTTATTATTCCTATAGTCATCTGCAAATTTTGCACAATGATCTGACATCATATTATATTGTGTTTGATTCATTTTAATGGATTCAATAATTATATTTACAAATTCTTGTTTATCGGACAATGGAATTTCCCATCCAATATTTTTTTCTTGTAAATCCTTCCATGGAGTTTGATCACTAATTATAACGGGCCTGCCTGAAATAAAAGCTTCAAAGATAACATGACCGAAATTTTCACCATAGGTTGGCAAAAACAAAAAGTGAAATTGTTGCAGCCAGTCGAGCAATTTCTCATGCTTGATCGCACCAGCATATTCAAACTTAATATTAGAAGGAAAACTATTTACTTTATCAATGCAGGTCTGCCAATAGGTTTTATCTTCAATTTCACCAGCGACGGTCAACTGAACAATGCCCGGAAATGTATGGCTTTTGAGTAAGTCAATTAAAAACGCGAGATTTTTTACAGGTGTGATTCTGGATATAAAAACTAGCTTTAAAACTCCTGAAATCTTTTCAATGATCAAACGATCAGGTGTTTCTTGATATGCAAAATTAGGAGCTTGGGTTATAGATTTGGCTTTTGGAAAAAATCTTCTAATATCTTTTTCCTCTTTGGGATCTGTAGCATGAAAATTTATTTTTTTGTCAATTCCTAAAAATTTAAATACTCTTAAAAATGCTTTCTTTTTAAATGATTTATAAAATAACGCACTTTCATTTAACATGCCCCGTGGTGCAAGAACAATTTTACAGTGGTATTTTCCAAAAATTATTACAAGAAGTGGAAGAATTGTATATCGAAAAGAAAACATGCTATTTAAATAAACAACATCCGGTCTAATCGTATTAATTACTGATTTAAACTTTTTAATAGAATATGTTTGTTGCTCACCATAATAAACATTTTCGCCCTGGGAAATACAATGCCAAGTATCATACTGTATTCCTTGGTAAGGTTCATCCTCTCCCAAATCTGTATTTGAAGTAAATACATAAAACTCTAATGAATCCTTTAAGGCAAGAACCAGGTTTCTGCAGGATTGAATAGGACCACCTGCTTTGAAGCCGGGGTAATACCAGTCGGTGAGCACTAAAATCTTTTTATTCAAACTCATTTTTTTCTAACCAGTATTCTAAAACAACCAAAAGCCAGATCTCGATCCATTTAACTGAAGAATCGCCTTTCTGAAACTTATTCCAAAGCGCGAAAATAGCATTCTTATCGAACAAATCTCTTTCGCTTACTCGCTGGATCCTTGCTTCAGCAAAGGATTTTAGTTCCTTTCTAAGCCATGGTTCCCAGGGCATTAGAAAACCCTGTTTTTTCCTATGAATGATCTCATCCGGAAGAATACCCTTAAATGCTTCGATCAATAATTTCTTGGGATAGGTAGGGTATTTGATATTATCCGGAATAGATAACACAAACTCTATGAGCTGATGATCAAAAAACGGCTCCCTGATTTCCAGGGCAACAGCCATACTCATCTGGTCCGTATCCTTCAATAATGTGTGCTGGGTATATCCATTTAATTCGGCCATTGATATCTGGCTTAGCAATGGGAAGCCAGACCAATCATGATCATCACTGATAATAGATGGAGTTGCATCAATTCCCTTTAGCAAGGCTTTTATTTCCTTATCAGAAAAGATTTGCCTGTAAAGCGGGTAAACTGATCTCACATCCAGTTTAGGCAGATCTAGTAATTGTTTCTGCTTTTTGTTTTTAACCAGTGCACCGGGTAAACGCTTTCTGACAAAAGAGGAAGAATTAAATAGCCCCTTGTATTTCATCAGTTTGCTGACCTGCGTAAAAATTGGATATCCACAAAAAAGTTCATCTCCTCCAATTCCCGACAACGCCACTGAAATATTACTTTCCTTGATTTTTTTTGAAACAACATAACTATTGACCCCATCTCCGGAAGGAATGTCCATTGATGAAAGTGCAGTTTCAAACTCATTGAGAAACGAGGATGGAGAAACTTTAATGAAATTATGATTGGTATTAAACCTGTTAGCGACAATCTGGGCATATTCGGATTCATCAAATTCCTTCTCCTTATAACCCATGGTAAAAGTATATACAGGGTTGGAACTCACCTGGGCCATCAGGCCAACCACGATGCTCGAATCAATGCCTCCCGACAAAAATGCACCAACAGGAACATCACTGACCATTCTTCTTTCGATTGATTGAACCATCAACCTGTTTATCTCTTTATGAACTTTTGACTCATCATTAAAGTCAAACTCCACTTTCGACCTGGAGGTCCACCAGTATTCTTTTTCTACGATTCCTGAACTGGTGATGCGAATCCAGGATCCGGCTTTCAATTGCTTTACTCCTTCTACAATAGAAAAAGGAGCAGGAACAGACTGAAACATCAGGTATTGGTATAGTCCGTCTCTATCCAATTTTTTGGGAACAAAGCCTGAATTCAACAGGCTTCTTATTTCCGAACCAAAAAGGAAAAGGTCATTTTTTTGGAAATAGTAAACGGGTTTAACGCCGATCCTGTCCCGCGCTATAAAAAGCTCCTGTTTTTCTGTATCCCAGATGGCGAATGCAAACATACCTGCAAGTGCTTCCAGGCATTTCTCGCCATTCTGGATATAAGAAGCCAGGATGACCTCAGTATCGCCATTGGTTTTAAACTCGTAATCAATGATCGTTTTCCGGATTTCCTGGTAATTATAAATTTCTCCGTTAAAGATGATTGTATACCTGCCGGAAGGGTCCGACATTGGCTGGTTGGCTATTTCGGAAAGATCAATGATTGACAACCTGCGGTGACCAAGAGCAATATTTTTATCCTGGTAAATACCTTCTGCATTGGGACCCCTGTGTTTCAAACAGTCGGTCATTCCCTTAATTGAACTTAATTTAGACTGATCATTGGATCCTGAATAGACCCCGGCGATACCACACATTTATCTTCGTTTAAATGAAATTATATAGTTTGCAGGCTGTTTTCAATCTATTTAGACTAAATGAAGCCACCTCGTCACCTGGAAATTCTTGCAATGCTTTGCATTTTTTCTGTATTCCTCGATAAAGCGATTAGGGGAGGACTTCCATTTGACTTTTATTATTATTACCCCATTTTCATACTGTTTTTACTGGCGCAGTTATCCTACTTTAAAAAGATTTTTTTTCCTCCACGATGGTTTAACTGGGCTGTTTTAATAATAACAATTATAAGTTTTATTGTAACAACCCTCAAAGGAATTGTTGGTTTCGAATTGCTTAAACAGTTTATTGGAATATTTTTTACAGCAATTGTTTACTACAATGTGTTTTATGTATTCAACTTTAAAATAAAAAGGATCTTTGATATTTATTTGAAGTTTTCGTTTTACGTGGCAGCATTTGGGATCATTAATAACATGCTGCATCTGGCTGGGATACATATAACCAAGCAGCTGGATACCGGAACTTTTTTTTACCGTGAGGTTTCGATCATGGGTGAGCCTTTCTATCTAACCCTTGCGTTAACACCTGCCCTCCTTTATTACCTGATCAATTTTAAAGAATTATGGATTCCTTATAAAAAACAGATTGTCACAATACTTATTTGTTACCTGTTAACTTTTTCTTCCATTGCAGTTGCAGGTTTATCAATCGGGATTATGATTGCGCTTTACCTGAATAACTTTTTCAGTATAAGGTCGAATCGATTGGCAATTCTGCCTTTATTGATTATTCCCTTATTCTTTGTTGTCAGTTACTTCATTAACAATATAGACCTGTTAAATGCAAGGTTTTATGATACAACCAAGTTGTTCCTGAGTTCTCAAATTATGGTGGAAGAAGCGGGTAAAGCCAACTCCAGCACATTTGCACTTTATTCAAATTATGTAATTGCCCGGGATAGTTTTTTTAAAAATCCGATGTTTGGATCAGGATTGGGATCACACCCTATCATTTATTATGAAACTTTTGTTTCATATTTCCCTTCCAGCTATTTAAAAATGTATGGAGCGCAAAATCAGCAGGACGCTAACTCAAAATTCCTGCGATTATTGTCCGAGACAGGTTTACTTGGGCTTACTCTATTTTTGTTTGCCTATTTTAAATTTCTGATTCCTAAAAAGAAAATCAGAACTGCGGACCAGAAATACCTTGCTTCTATTAACTATGCAATTTTCGTATATATTCTTTTATGCCTGATCAGGAATGGTAACTATATCAATATCGGTTTCTTCCTGTTCTTTTTTATTTATTATATTACTTACATTCAGTTCAAATTCATATCCACACCTACTAAGGATTTTTAACCATGATTATCTGCTTATTTGGATACAAAATTCTTTCTTTCAAGGATAGTTTATGATAGGTACGAAAGCCCCGGGATTCATAAAACCGCATTACATCAACAGGATCTATTGAACTTGCGGCGTCTTCATCACAACCTAAATGAAGAGTATAATTAGGTTTCAATTTTTTATAGGCCAATCGGATGGGGTTTTCTTGCCGACCACCTAAAAAATGCCTGAAAAGTCTTCGAATTACAATTGGAGAAATCCGTAAAACCTTGTTTTCACAAACTTTATACGCCACATAAATAAGTCGTTCTTTTTTTGTAAAACCTGCAGGACTTTTTAACCCTATAAAACCATAATGTTGCCACCACCTGCAAAACCATGCATCATTATGAACTACAATACCTCCTGGTTTTAAAACCCTTGAAATTTCATTTAGAACTTTTTCAGGATCAAGTGGATGTTCCAGGAAAGTATGGGAATAGATACAATCGACTGTAGAATCTGCAAATGGAAGATTAGTGGCATCACATACAATACCAGCTTTCTGAAATTTTTCTGTATATCTCGAAATACTGCTTAGAGAAATATCTAAGGGAAAATAATGTTTAAATCTTGTATAGGCATTTGCAGACCTCTCCTGGTAGATGCCACCCCCCAACTCAATAACAACTGCATCCGGATCTAATTTTTGACATAAAAAGGATATTATCTCCTCCATCCTTTTGTTTGCAGTACCATCAGCCTGGTATTGTGCCTTTACCTGGTGATAAAGATCAGGTAATTTTTTTTTTGCCCTTGATGAATCAAATAACTCATTGTAGAATTTTGATGATTCAGATTCACTTAAAAAATTACAGACTAATGTATCCCCATTTACATAGGATTTTAATGGTTGCTTTAAAATTGATACCAGTTTATCCATTTTAATTAAGTAAAATTGCCTATCACAGTCTCAGCCCATTTTTTAAGGGTTATCCGTTTGGAATTTTGATGACTGATAAGACTCAGGTTATTTAATTCTTTATTGTCCAAAGAATTAAAATAATCAAATCCTTTTACAATTTCAACATCAGATACAGGATTAAAATTATATCCGTTGTCGTTGAAAAATACAGTACCCGCCCCGATCTTATTACTGATAAACAGAGGATAACCTGCACAGGCAAATTCCTGAACTGCTACACCCCATGGTTCATCAATACTTGCCAATACAAAAACGCCGGTTTTTTTAATAATCTGGTCCCACTCTTGGGGTTGGACAAAACCAAGATGCCTGATTTTTGGATGATTAGTTCTGTTTTCAAAACCTTCACCTGTTCCCGCACACCAAAGTTCCCATTCATTTGGGTTCCTGTTTTGCCATTCAATAAATGCATTCCAGAGACGGTTGTAATTTTTTTGAGGAACATAGCGTGCTACACAGAGAAAAATTTTAGGAAAATTTGCCATCTTTTCCTCTTTTACATGATTATATATCAAATCAAATTTTTCCTCATTGCAGCAATAAAATCCCTGGTAAATATTCTTCTTTTTAAATCCAAGTTTTAAGGCATACAATTCTTGTGGAGGACCAGGCACCCAACAGTATTTATAATTTCGCTTAATGAAAAGGGGAAATAATTTTGAAAACACCTTTTGCTTAAATGTGTTTTTATAATGATTATCCATGGTCAGCACAGTTACAGCTTTATTCCTGTAATTTCTACACACCTGGTTATACCATTTATTTATCCACCCACTAACTATGATTTTGTCAGGTTGAAAGTTATCAACCAGATTAAATAGCTCCTCTTCTTTTTTAAGAGAACTGATGCTTACAAACTGACCAATATTATTAAAGTTGAATTTGAATGGTGCTTCGGGGTTAATAGGATAATGAATAACCAATATTTTATCAACCCCCGGTTCACTTTTTAAGGCCTGAAGACATGCAATAGTATACTCCGCAAGCTCTGTGTAGAGAAATAAAATATTCATTTAATTGACAGGAATAATTTTTATGAAATCTATCTCAACATTTCCCTTACCAGTTAAGGTAAGCTGGTTTTTAAAGTCTCTTAAATTGGATTGTCTGCTTAACTGAAGATTATCAGTTAGTATAATATCTTTCCAGTCCGCGGAATCAATTTTTATTTCGCCTGCATCTTTACTCTCATTCAATTTAAAGCCAATATATCCCGTTTGATTTGATCTTGCCCTAACATATAGTTTATACTTACCATCATAACGAACAGGAACAATAAATTTTAAATTCTTTAAGTTATTATTCAGAGATACAAAAGATAATGCCCGGCTGAAATCGTCTTCAATAACATTTTCTGTTTTTGCCAAATCCGAATTCACCATTTCTGCTTCCAGGATAATTTGATTATTCCAATAATAAGGGTGTTCAGACTGATGCCATTTGTCCAATTGTATAAATGTCCTTTTATTTATATTATACACATATAAACTTCCCTGTGGCCTGATCATAAATTTAATCTTTTTACCATCAAGAGAAATTTCCGTCACAACAGAATCAGGGACACTACCTGCTCTGTTTGTATTTTTTTGAATGCTTCCATAAATAAGATAGCTGCTACCTAATTTCCTGGCAATAATAAGATGATTTTCTGCTTTTCCTCTTAATCGGAAGTCACGACCTCTTTCAGAATAATCACCATTTAACAGAATACCATTTTCTATAAAAATATCGGTATAAGGAACAAGTTCTTGAACATATGCTGGTACCGCAACCTGGTATGCATATCCTGCCGGATCATTCGGACCTAATCCATTGATCCATTTTCCTTTTGAATCAGTAATATTGAAATAACCTACGTGATAAAAATCTGCACCCAGCATCAACATGGATTTAAGTAGTCCAAGCCATTGCGCGGGTCTTATATTATTTTCTTCTACACTCCATCCTGGCGAAATAAATGGAGCAAACTTTTTTACGCCAAGAATTATCTCTTTCTTTCTTCCTTCTGCGACAACTCCATAGCCTGAATTTGGCCCTTTACCAAGCACCCAATTTGAAGGTTCTGCAGGATAAAATGCAGGAGTTGATCTTAACTCACCTTCAAACGGACTATTTAAGCTCAACCTCATTTTATAAGATGGCCAGTATTCACTTGCCGAAGCACTTAAATCGTAAAGGCTGAATTTAGCAGATGTGTTTCCGCTTTCACTTAAGAGGTTGTATTTGTAAATGGAATCAATTCGATTTTGAAACCACCCATTAAAATCGTCCAGATCATAACCGATTCTCTTTATAAGTTCCGTAACCTTTACATCTTTTTTATAAAGATCAAAAGGCCTTTTGTGCCCGAATACTTCACCATTTTCATTTACGTACTCAATCGGTTTCCTCAGGTAAGAATTTAATTCACGAATGTAAGCTCCTGCAGTTCGACCATCTTTTTCAATGATATCATAAGGCATTAAGGGGCTCAGCCATTTTTTACCATTAAATAAAACAGGGCGGGAATCAGCATTGATGTAATATTTATCAGGAAGATTTTGCGAAAGAATAAAAGGTTTCTCAGAATCATAACCTGCGTGAGACGGGTTTATTTGAGCATGAATCATTACAGTAGATGCAGGAAGATCAGGTCTGCTGTTAGCAAATGCAATAATATTTCCATGGAGGGTTTTATTATCTCCATAAATTTTTGCTGCTTCATTGGGAGCTACTCTTAATGTAGGAATGTCGATATAGTAATTCCAGTAATCAGCCATCTCTTCCAAAATGGAAACAGCATATTTAGAATCAGAAACTCCAAAATTACTTTTTCGGGGATAAGAATATTTCCGGTGTAGATAATTAATATCCATCCAGGACATATTTCTTGGTGTGTTGATTCCAGGTTGAAACCGAGGCAAAGGAAATTTCTCCAACTGGCTAAGCAAATCAATAAAATATTCGGGATGACCCGGAGCATAATCTTTCAGACTTATGCTATCAGCTGATATTACTGTCTTTTTAATTCTTTTACCATTAAGTTTTTCGAGATGCTGCTGGCTGATTTGTTTTGATTTTGCATCACCGCTAAACTTATTATGATATTCAATATTATCAATATCCCACATTCTTCGGAATCCATCATAACGAGGTAATTTAAATGCTGGGCTATTTTTTATTCCAGTTGTTTTGGAATAGCTGATTCCATCAACCTGAATTTCTTTGACGCCTGATTTGGAGTTTCCTTTAAAAACTATACTATGCCACTCACCATCGGCGAGGTTTGCATAGTGAGGTCCGTTTTTACCATCTAATTTAATTACCCAATTATCAGGGATTATTTTTCCGTCCTGCTCAATTGCAGTTGAAAATTGAATAATGTCATAATCAAATATTAGCCTAAGATATTGCTCAGGGAAAGAAATGTATGAGAAATAACTTCCCCGGAAGTTAAAACTAAATGTAAACTCAGAAGTTCCTTGTCCAAATACACTAAGTGGAATAAGGCAATCTGCTCCTTTATTTGAAAGATAAATGTTATTCTGTTCCTTAATTGCTTCCGGCTTACACTTATAATCCTCAGCCTTAATTTTTTTTCCTGATGTGGATATAAGTGGTTCCTTAGATTCAAAGTTCCAACTAACAGTTTGACTCTGAACTTTACAACCCATCATCACCAAAATAAATAACAGTCTAACCAATATTTTAACCCTCAATTTTTTCTTCGATTTTAGAAATGGTTTCTGCTATAATCTTATCCCACAAAAACTCATCCTTAATTTTTTTAATAGATTGCTTTCTTTTCCCGTCAATAATTTCCGATTCCATGTTTATTGCAGATTCCAGACAATTTAAGAGTGCTTTCTTGTCAGCAGGAGGTATTAACCATCCATTTTCTGAGTCTACTGCTTCGGAAACTGCCCCTACATTTGTCGCTATAATTGCACAGCCACATGCCATCGCCTCAAGAATAACTGTAGGTAATCCTTCAGCATAGCTAGGACATACCAAAATATCCGCATTCTGTAGTAACTGTTGCATTTGCTCCATTCCCGTGACAGTTCCAAAATATTTAACAGAAGGATGAACTATCTTCAAAGAATCAGGAATCGGGCCAACAAAATGAAATTCAAAATGGCTATCTTTTAATAACTCAGGAATGATCTGGTGTAATTCTTCAATTCCTTTACGTCTCTCATAACGACCTACAAAAATAAACTTCTTCTTACCTTCTGTTTTACGTAACGAAGAGTTAACCCACTCTGCTTCAATACCACCTGGAATTTCAATAATCCTTGAAGATTCTACACCAAGTTCTTTTATCATATTTGTGAGCTTACCGCCCAATGAAAAAACAACATCCGCTTTTCTGTTTATATATTTAAACGGATGACTTAAAAGAAAAGAATCAATTTTTGATTTAAAGTTTGCCTGATGCTGTAAAAATTCATAGCCGTGAATATTGATACCAATTAAGGGCCTTTTAATTTTTTTATCAAAAAAATACCATGCAGTCAGACCCTGAGCATATATAAAATCAAAACTATTTATTTGTTCTTTGATGTTTTCGAAAATATTCCTGGAATAGAAATAGGAATTCAGCAGATAATGTCCAGGGAAGCCTTTATAACCAGGAAAAGGAACTATTGTAGATTTAATATACTTTTTTTCCTCTGCTGTAAAATATTCCAGGTTATTAGCTTCCTGGTCACCTAAACCTTTTAAATGATAAAGGTGAACTTCAACTCCCTGCTTTGCTAAATATTTGCATAAAAAAAAAGAATGCTTTTGCATCCCTCCAATAACATAAGGCCAGATCCCATCAGTCAGTAATGCAACTTTATTTAATGCTCTATTCATTCTTAAAGGATCTGATTTGCCTCAAATATTTTAGTAAAAAAATCCAGATAGCTTTCTTTAGAGAAGTCAGACTTCGCCTTTTCCTGTGCCATTTTTCCAAAAGATTTCAATTGGTTCTTGTGTGTTAAACAATAAATCATCTTTTCAATCAGCTCCTTTTGTGTTGAAAACGAAAAGAAGCCGGGCTCTTCAGAAGAAAGCTCATCAATTGTTGGAGTTTTTTTATAGATCACTGGAAGTTGGGCTGCAGAATACTGGAATAGTTTTACAGGAGCCTGAAACCAAAGGGAATTAGAAATGATTCCAACATTAATTTTTTCCATTTCCCTTTCTAAATCTCCAGCGTCTAATCTTCCGGTTAAACGAATCGATGATCCATAAGGAAGTGAAGAAACAAGCTCTTTAATTCTGTTGAATTCTACCCCATCACCAATCAAGGTAAGTTCTGCATTATATCCGGCATGCCTGACTTCACCAAATGCAGAAATTAGATCATCGATTTTATGCCAGTTAAAAAAAGATCCTATGTATGCAAAACTTAGTGGGTCATCTTTTCGGTTATACTCTTTAAAAGTCATTCTTTTAAAGTCAGTAAATGCTTTAAAATAAAAATCTGCATTTACATTATGTCTTGAAATAATATATTCTTTTACAGCATGTGAATAGACAATTATTGAATCAGAATTTTTAAGAAGTCTTCCTTCATTAAAATCAATTTTTTTATGGAAAAAGGGTTTGAACCCAAATAAATGCTCATATTCTTCATTTAAAGGATTATCAAAAATGCTTACAAGAGGAACATTCCAGTGATTTTTAAGATCAACACTGAAAGAAGAACCATAGCTAACCCAGGAAATTATCAGGTCGGGTTTAGAATTTTTCATTACCCGATTCTTTAGCTCTTTTATTCTTTTAAAGAGTAAAATATCTTTTACAACTTCACGGCTTCGCTTGGGGAAAAGCCTATAGTATGAAGGAACCGAAGAAACTGTCGAATTTTCCTGCTTAGAAGAATTAATTAATTTGATATCGTTGATGTAAATATCATAGCCATTATCCTGTAATAAGTAGGCAAAGGAATTTATTACGGCAGATACTGCCGAATATCTGTTGTGAAGATCAAATGAAGGAGATTCAACAATAATTAAAATTCTTTTTCCCATTCTAATAATACTTTTTCAAAGTACGCAGTAAGTAATCATCCTGACCAATATTAAGCGCCTTAAACAATTGCATAGAAAGACTTTTGTCAACTTCAAAATAGCTTCCAATATCTAAAACTTTGTAATTAGCTTTTATCTGGAGAAATGACTCAACTGTCTCCACAATATCAACCATATTCAGAGATACAGGATTCAGAAGATATAAAGTTTGGTTAAGCATATTTAACTCAACGACCTTAAGAACCATCGCGTATAAATGATCTATATCAAGGATATTTCTATAAGAGTTCTTCCACAATTCGAAAGAAGAGAGTTCTTTTATATGGTTAACCAAATAGTTAATAATAGTGTGCGGATTAGAGGAATTCGGACCTACTATATTACTTGTTCTGACTATCAGATACCTGGACGAGTTTTCCCTGATAAATGATTCCATATTAAGCTTATGACTTACATATAGATTGTTTTTAACTACAGGATCATTTATACTATAAGTGCTGAAATAAACAAATATCCTCCCAGGGTTATTTACAAGTGCCGAAGCAATTAAATTTCGCTCCCTCAATAACTCATTCTCGTCGTTAAGCTTGGAATTAGAAACACCAGAGGCAAAGATTAAAAGATCTTCATTTTCGCATTGCTCAAATTTCTTTCCAATTAAGCCAGAACCGATTACCATTAACTTGCCTTTTTAATTATAAACTTTACAAACAATTCCAACCAATAATCTTTCCTGATTCGCTCCTCGTTAAATGGTCCCGACTTCAAAGATTTACTATACAGAAGCTGAATATTATTTCTTAGGTCCTCTCTATCCTTTAGAACAACAACATTATTATTATCATTAAAAAAAGGCAAAAGATCATTCTGAGGTTCAGGGGAACATAAAATTATTTTACCAGAAGCAAGGTATTCAAATGTTTTTCCCGACCAACCTGTATACCTGTTTTTATAAACAGGCAAAAGCAATGCATCTGATTCTTGCTGAAGATAAATTGAAGTCTTGTGTTTAACCTTTGGAAGTACATGAACATCAGGATATTTGAAAGGATCAATACTTGTATTAGAGGTTAGCCCTAACAATACAATTCCAACTTTAATATCTGATAAATTTAATATTCCATCCAGAAAAAAACGGATATCCTGATCTTTATAAATAGTACCAGTGTGAATTAATACAAGGTCATAATTTTGCTTTATCCGCTGATACGATTCAATAACATTCTGATCAGAAAAGTCGTAACCTTCTACACGTGAAAAACAGGAATCGACAGCCCCATTATAGACAACTTCGAAGTCCTTGTTTTTTACTTTCTTAAAAGAATTTGAAAAAAAATAATCTCTCATACCCTCACTTGCGAAAACCAAACCTGATGATTTTTCAAGTAAGTAATTCTGCATTTGCATCAAGATTAGTTTTCTTAAACCTGAATGCTTTTCGGTTATATATGCATCTCTAAAATCAACTATAAAAGGGATTTGATATTGCTCACTGATTTTCTTTGCTACCATAATTGCAGCTGGAGGACCAAATGAAGCAATAATGAGATTATACTTGTTGCCCGAAAAATATTTTTTAAATCCATTAACACTCCAATTAATAAAATTTTCATGGAAGAGGTCTGGCGTCATATAATTATATAATCCGTTGAAAGGAGAAGGAAGAATTGTGTACTTCTTAAATTGAGGGCCCTCTAATTTAAACGGTATAAATAAAATATTGCCTTGTAAATATGGTTCGCTTGCGTCTTTTGAATCCAGTATACTAACCATATCAGCTGAAGAATTAATCTGATCAGCATCATAATGTTTAGTAATTATATCAACCTCAATACCATTTTGCAAAAGCTTATCAACCATTGGTTTTACCCGTAAACATGCTATCGAATTCAGTGGCGGGTAAAACATCGAAATAAATAAAACACGCATATTCTTTTCAGGCATCAACAAGAATTGTTACCACTTATTTTTTGAAAATTTATAGTTGACAAAAAATATCAAAATATAAATCCACGAATAATTTAAAACGTAACTAAGCAACAGAGACTCTACATTCGCCTTGTTATACACCATTATCATGCATACTATTACAGTTGTAACTAGTAAAATGGCTGTAAATAGTAAATGAATTTTTAATTTATCTCTCAGAAAGGATACAAAAGTCAAGGGGCTAATAATAAATCTCAAAAAAAACATTAGTGTCATAATCCTGGAAAATACACCTGCATTGACCCAGTTTTCTCCAAAAATGATTCCAAAAAGCTGTGGCGAAAAAATGAACAGGATTATAAATGGAACTATGGAAATAAAGAACAGCAACTTAAAAAAAGTAACAAAACTATTCTCACATGAGCCAGTTTCATGAAATTCAGTAGAAGCTTTTTTCTTATAAATTTCTCCAAGTGATTGGGATATTAATAAGGTTGGCATATTAAGCATTCTGTTACTTAAATTATAATATCCAACAGATGAAACACTATAATACCTACTTAATAATATACCAGGAAACTGAATTAGGAACATATTCATAAACTGGGATGGCAAATTGTATTTTGGTATTGAAGAATACCTCGAAAACATATTCCCCATCTCTTTATATGAATATTTAAACACCCTGCTATCAGAGATAATCCTGAAATACAAAAACAGTATTCCAACAATTAAGCCTGTTGAAAAACCTAGAAATAATCCAAAAACAGAATGAGTAAGATAGCCTGTAACAATCGTTATTAAAGGCGTTACAATTGCGGATACTATTCTTTGGAAAGATAAAATTTTATAAGACCCAAGTCTATTTGCCCAAGCAGTTAAGGAGTTGGTTGTCCCGGTTAAAAATACCACCAAAGGTAGGAAAAGCAGGTATGGAATTAAGGCTGGAGCGTTGAAGAAGGCTGCAATCTCATTTTTAAATAATAGTGAAGCAACAAGGACAATTACAGAAGTTACTATGGAAAGAAAAATGGAGAGTTGCAAAAGCGCGCCTGCATTTGAATCTTCTTTTTCAATCAATATTGCATTTTCAATCTGAAAAGTTGAAAACAACCCCAATACAGAAGTAAGTATTAAAAAAACACCGAATATTCCGTATTGCTCAGGATTAAAAATCCGGGTAACAATTGGTGCTGAGATTACCGGAATTAATTGGCCAACAGCAGTTCCAGAAATTAAAATAATAGAATTCTTTAAGAAAGGTCTGTTCCTGAAATCTTTAATTTTTGAAATTAAGTTCAAGATTTTCTTTTCTTTTTATTCTTTTGAAAATAACCTTCTGATTCTCCCAATCCATATCCGTACCCATAACCGTATTTGCCTCCGCCATAACCATAATAGCTTCTGGATCCTTCAGTAAGTACATCATTAACTACAAGGGAGAGTTTGGGCATCTTGCCTTGTCCAAACAATTCATTAAAGAATAACAATTGCTTTTTGTATGTATGCCTTTGTCTTACCACATAAAGTGTGCTGTTTGCAAAATTTGAAAGCGTAGCTGCATCACTTACCAACCCAATTGGAGCTGTATCGATTACGATAGCATCAAATTCTTTGTTCAGGTAGGCAAAAAGCTCATTCATTTTGGGAAGAAGCAGGATTTCAGATGGATTGGGAGGGATGGGTCCCGAACCAATTACATACAACTCTTCCACCTCTGAAATCCGTTGTGGCAAATCATGAACATCTATTCCACCAATTAAATAGTTCGTTAAACCCGAGGATTTTTTAAGTCCTAAACCAGATATAATTTTTGGCTTTCTTAAGTCGAACTCAAGAACTACTGTTTTCTTCCCCGACACCGCAAGCGCTGCAGCCAGGTTGGTTGAGATGAATGATTTTCCTTCTCCACTAAAAGAGGATGTCACCAGTATTACCGGTTTTTTTGAATTATCGGTAATAATATAATTAAGATTAGATCTTAAGATTCTGAATTGTTCTGCAATTATCGTACGTGACTTATTTGGGAACACCAGCATTTCCTCATCATCATTATGTCCTATCTCACCAATAATCGGCGCTTTTGTGATCTTGGTAATATCTGACCTGGTAGTCACTCTATCATTTAATAAATCAATCAGATAAATAATCAGAATAGGTAGAAATATACCTGCTAATAATGCAAACCCATATAATCTGAACGGAATAGGACCAATAAGCGTCGGGATATTTTTAGCGTTATCAATGACCCTGCTGCTCGAAATTGTAGATGCTTCTGCAATTGCAGATTCTTCTTTTTTCTGAAGCAGATACAAGTAAAGGTTTTGTTTTATTTCCTGCTGCCTCGACCTGTCCCTACCCTGCTTTTCTTTTGCAGGGATGCTGGCTATTTGTCCCTTAATAAGTTCATTCTGCCTGTTAAGAGAACTTATTGTGGTTTTGTACGCATTCTGGATGTTACCTAATGTTTGTAACATACGTAACCTTGCTTCCTCTATATTCTTTTCTAAATTGATTACAATTGGATTTTGAGCAGTTGCTCCTGATTGCAATTGTTTGGTTCTTTCTAAAACAAGCTCATTATAAGAATTAACATATCCAAGCAGCGAGGGATCATTTAATCCTAAAGTAGTGGGTACTAAAGAATTTCTGTTTTCAGGTTTTGTAAAGTATTGCTTCAGCAATTCAGCAATCTGCAATTGAACTTCCTGTTCCCGAATAGACTTTTCAAGGTCACTTAAGCTATTGAAGTACTGTTGCGATTGGGATGTAATATCAATGATGTTTTGATTGGTTTTAAAATATTGAAGGTCGTCCTCAACACTGTCGAGCTGAGACTCTACCAATTCCAGCCTGTCGTCAATAAATGATATTATTTTCCTATTTATTTCATTTTTGTCTTCTACAGTAGCATCGTTATAAGCTTCCATTAAGTTGTTAAGAATATCAGCACCCAGCTTAGGATTTTCAGTTATATATGTAAGCTGTAAAACGTTCGAATTCTCATTAGTTGGTTGGACCTGTAAAGCTGATCCAAAATTAATTGCTGCAACCACATCTGGCTGATAAGCAAATTGAAAATTTTGAAAATCATAATAATACTTATTGTCTTTCTTAGTTATAATAAAAGTTCCAAAAGAATTTTTAATTATTTGGCCATATTCATATCTAGGTGAATCTTCTCCAATTTTGAAAGAAGTGAATTTTGGATCAAAAGTAATCGGGAAGCTAAATGAAGCACTACTATCTGAAAGGTTAATAACTCTTACCTCGAAAGGAGAATCAGGATAAATATTTGTAGTCTTAACTTTTCCAATTACATTATAAGACCTAGTTAAATCTAGGTTTCTCACAACACGTTCCATTAAAGTCCTTGATCTTAATATTTCGATTTCATTCTGCTTATTTGAAGAAGATTGAAATAATGCAATATCGGCAAACATGTTCTCAGTGCCCATCCCCGCCGTTCTATTAGACCCTTCATTTCTAATTAATAAAGTTGAAGAAACCGAATATTTGGATTTGGAGTATCTGAGGTAAATCCAAACCACCGTAAGACTTAATGCAAGCGTAATTAAAAATAACCACCAATAGTGCAGGTATTTAAAAATTATATCCTTGACATTAAACCCACTATCCTGAGGACTTTGATAATTTTCAAGAGCTGGCAATTGATTTCCAGTATTCATCACTTTTTTATAAGTTGGATATTGTAGTAATAATTAAAGCTATCGCTGAAACAGATCCCAAGAGAATAGAAATATTCCTTGTGTTGGCCTGGTCAACATTGGCCATTTTCCTCTCATTCATTTCAACATAAACGACATCATTTTGGTGGAGGTAATAATAAGGAGAATTAAATATATTACCGTCTTTGATATTAATTTGTCCCAATTCCTTTTTACCATCTATCTCCCTGATAATTTTGATATTTGTTCTGTTTGCAAAGGGTGTAAGGTCACCAGCTAAACCAATAGCGTCAAGTATAGTAATTCTTTCATTGGGAACAGACATTGATCCAGGTCTTATAACTTCACCCAACACAGTTATCTTATAATTCAATATTCTTACAGACACCACCGGAGCTTCTATAAATTTTGTAAGCTTTTCAGTTAACTGATTGCTTATCTCAATCCTTGTAAGACCTTCGACTTTGATATTTCCTAACTGGGGAAATGAAATTTCTCCATTCTCGTTTACGAGGTAACCTATTGCTGAAGTATTTGCTCCAGTACCACCCATTGGTACGCCCCCATAAAAGTTTGGCTGATTAAATAATTTGTTACTGGTTTCATTGGGACTGTTAACGCCTATATATAAAATATCTCCCTTCTGAATTTTTGGTTGAAATGTTATATAGTTGGAATCCAGATTGGATTTTCTAAGATTCTGAAAATAAATATTATCCTGTGCCAGCTGTTTTGAACTTTTGCAGGACATACCCATTATAATAATTAAAACAGCTAATAAAGCATTTTTCATATTCTTCAGAATTTAAAAATTGACGGCTTCGCCACCTCAGCCCCAATGACTCAGGACCGACCACCACTTAATCAAAAAAAAATCGGGTATTAAAAGCCTGAGTCCGACTTTTGATACCCATTATGCACTAAAACGTTGATTTCCTTTTCGGTAATATATTCAGCCACACAATTTTTATTCTGTTAAGGGAAGCGCAAATATAGGATTTACAGCCTATAAGTCAACCCTCATGCACCCCGCACCGCTATTTTGAAAGCTTTAAATCCTTCCGGCTCACGATCCTCGTCAACCCCACATACGCCAGCTCAAGGAAAATAAACATCACCGAAATAATGATCATCGAAAATTTCGCAGCCGCCAGGTTGTAGGTCATCCGTACCCCTAACTCCGTCGGACCAGCCTTCAAAGTTTTCAGGATCAATAAATTTTCCACCACATCACAAACACAGGCAAACACCACCACCACAATAAAAAACCGGCTCGCACGCTCCACCAGGTCGTGGTCGGCCACCAACCCGAAAAACCTGATCGCACTGATCATCAATCCTCCATATAAAACGATGAAAACAAAATCGAGGTAAACAGAATCAATCGCCTTCTCTAGTTTGGAAGGAGAAAATTCCCGGAATTTGGTCAGAATATCCTGGAGATTCGCGACCGTTCGCGCAGTTTCAAGCCGGATGATATCACCCGAACCCAACGGCCAGATCAATTGATCCATCAGAAACCCATATAAAATCGTGACCCCTAAGAAGAGCAGAAAAACAGAAAGCTGCCTCCTGTAATTCGGTCGGCCTGGTTCCATAAACAATCGCTGTTAAAAAAGTAATTATCTTAATCCCTCAATATCACTCATTTGGGCGCTATTCGCAAAATACTGAAAAATTTCCTGCAGAAGATCTTTCGCAAACCCGCCATCTGGCTGGCTAACCAATTCAGCTCAAAACCCGATAAGGACGCAATCTTTTACTCCCTCTCGGACCTTTTCTACCGCATCACCACCAAAAAAACGGACGGACAAACCATTCCCTTCAGTTTTTCCGATCGATTCATCATTTTTTCAGACCAGCACAAGGGCTCCCGCGACTACGCCGATGATTTTCGGCTCTCCGAACACAATTACCGGGCCGCTCTTCAATTTTACCTCGAAGAAAATTATACACTCTTCAACCTGGGCGATTGCGAGGAACTCTGGGAAAACACCGAAAAAGTTGCAGTAGATGCCAACCTGGAGATCCTCGCCATGGAAGCCGCCTTCCTCGAAAAAGGCCGCTACTACCGGACTTTCGGCAACCACGACCTGGCCTGGAAATTCAGCTTCCCCCGCAACCTTTACCTCAAACCGATCTTTGGCGACAAACTCAATATCTGTGAAGGTTTCGTACTCAAAACTTCCTGGAAGAACACCGACTACCACATCCTGTTAACGCACGGTCATCAGGGCGACAAACGCAGTGATACCAATGCTTTCAGCGCCTGGTTCGTTGCTGCAATCTGGACGCCCATCCAGCGTTTTCTCGAAGTGAGCGTCAATACGGTGGCCAAATCCTATGAACTCGGCGACCGTCATAATAAGATTTATTACGACTGGGCGCTTACCCAAGAGAACCTGCTCCTGATCACGGGTCATACGCATAAACCTGTCTTTGCTTCCCTCGACCACATCGAAAAGCTGGAACTGGCAATTGAAAAGGCAACTGCCGAAGGCAATCATGACCGGCTTCAGATCCTGGTAAATGAGTTGGCTCTTCGCAAAAAAGAATATGCGGGTAAAGAGATCAGTCGCGTGGAAGTGCTTCCAAAATATTTCAACTCCGGCTGCTGCTGCTTTTCGGACGGGGATATTACCGGGATCGAAATTGCCGACGGAGAGATCCGTTTAATAAAATGGAAAGAAGAGGGGGATGATAAAAAACCGGTCCGCAAGGTATTGGAATGGTCGCCGCTGGAATTTATTTTTGAATGCAGTCACGCGGCGCCTGCACCAAAATCAGAATCATTAAATCTCTCTTCTTAATAATTATAATTTAACCCCTCATCTTCAGCCTTATGAAAAGAATTCAATCGATCGATATAGTCCGCGGACTCGTGATGATCATTATGATCCTGGATCATGTCCGTGATTTTTTTCATGAAGGTTCAATCACGCAGAATCCGACTGATCTTGCTACCACCACCCCTGCATTATTCTTTACAAGATGGATCACGCACCTGTGTGCACCGGCATTTGTTTTCCTTGCGGGAGTTTCTGCATTTCAGAAATATTACCGGTGGGGAGATAAACGGGGGATGAAGCAGTACCTGCTGAAAAGAGGTCTTCAACTTTTACTGCTTGAATTTACGGTAGTGAACTTCGGACTCTGGTTTGATATCGGTTTTCATACGATCATCTTTGAAGTGATCGGTGCGATTTCTCTGGGATTTATCTCTTTATCCCTGCTTCTGAATGCCAACAAAAAGATCCTGCTGGCAATTGCCGGTTTGATCCTGGTTGCTCAACAGGTACTCTCACTGATTCCTCTGCAGAATAGCCCGGTAGCAGGACCCATAGTTTCTGCTTTGTTTCGGACCACCGTTTTTGAGCTGGGGCCTGGAAGAGTTTTTGTAATGGGCTATCCTCCTGTTCCATGGATTGCAATTCTTTTATTGGGCTATTCGATAGCACCGGTTTTCCTGCAGGATGATTATAAAAAGAAACTCAGGATCACGGGAATCATTTTCCTGCTTTCGTTTGTTTTCCTGCGGTTGCTGAATATTTATGGCGACCCGGTTCCATGGCAGTCCCACCCTTCAGAGCTTTATACTTTTTTATCTTTTATGAATGTTTCCAAATATCCGCCTTCACTTTTGTTTACTCTGGTGACTTTAGGAATTGTGCTGATAATGCTTTCCTTTTCTCATTTTATCCCTTCAAAGGTCAGCAAGGTGCTCCAGGTCTATGGCAAGGAACCGCTATTCTTTTTCCTGCTGCATTGGTACATTATTCATCCTGCAATGCTGATCATGCTTCGGATCAAAGGGTTTTCTTTCAGTGATATGAATTTTGGGGCATTCGGATTTGGCCGTCCCGCCTCTGGTGCCGGTGGCGTTTCGCTCCCATGGGTCTACCTGGTTTGGATCCTGACGGTGATACTGTTTTACCCCTTGTGTAAGTGGTATCACAAGAGAACTAAAACAATTTCATCTGCTCCCCGGGTCGTTTAAACAGGGAGCAGTCAAGTTCCCAGCGACTGTTATCGATACCGTATTTCTGGTTGTACTTTTTGAATTGCTGAGCGATCAGATCTGAGATCAATCCTTCCCCCCGCATTCTCCGGCCAAAGTTGCTGTCGTTCACTTTTCCTCCGTGGGAGGCTTCGATCATATGCCAGACTTTATCTGCGCGATCGGGAAAATTCTTATAGAGCCAGTCGTGGAATAACAGCTTGATCGCACCATTGAGCCGGATAAAAGTATACGAAGAAAAGCTTGCCCCCGCTTCTGCAGAAAGTTGCAGGATGTTTTGCATTTCATGGTCATTCAGTCCGGGAATCATCGGACCAAGCATTGCTCCTGTTTTTACGCCTGCCTCACTCAGTTCCCTGATTACCCTGATCCGTTGTAAACCGGTTGTAGTCCGCGGTTCCATTACCCTTCGCAGGTCTTCATTCAAGGTGGTGATGGTCATGAATACGGAAACCAGGTTCTTCCTGCCCATTTCGATCAGCAGGTCTTTATCCTGGAGCACTCCTGCATTTTTGGTAATGATACCAACCGGCTGATTGAATTCATTGCAGACCTCCAGTAATTTCCGGGTGATCCTGAATTTCCGCTCTGCCGGCTGGTAACAGTCTGTATTACCACTGAGTCCGATAGGTAAGCACTCCCATTTGGGATTCATGAGAAATTTGCGCAGGAGTTCCGGGGCATTCTTTTTTACCAGGATCTTCCGCTCGAAATCAATCCCCGCACTATATCCCCAATATTCAAAACTGTTTCTTGCAAAACAGTAAATACACCCATGTTCACAACCCTGGTACGGATTCATGCTATAAAACATCCCGACATCAGGACTGTCGACTTTATTGACCAGTCCTTTCGCCTGTTCTTCCAGGAAGACTGTCGGGGTTTCTTCCTGCTCCCAATCGTCGATCGATTCAATATGTTCCCTTACCTTTTCCTGTTTCAGAAAACGGTTATGGGTATTGAACTGGGCACCCCTTCCTTTTATATAATCCGCCACACGATTTCCTCCGGTAATAATTTTTAAAACAATACTCCCTGTTTTGTAAGCACCGGCAGATCCAGGCAGGGAAAATGTTCAACGACTGCGAATTTTCCCGCCTGGCCGGCACGTTTGAGCAATAACAATCCGTCGACCATAAACCTTGCAGTGAAGGAACGGTGCTGCATATCTTCCCAGCCTTTTTCAAATTGATAAGGCAATAATTTATTGGCGATTGTGAAGTTGAAATCATTCAGGAACCACGGTTCACCGGCAGTCGACTTCAGAATGCGGCCCGTCTGTTTGAGCTGTTTTACGAGGTCAGTCAATGGACTGCGGGTTAACGTCTGCAGGTAAATAGAATGAGTCGGGTAAGCTCCATAATCCTTCACTTCCACCCGGAAAGGCTGAACACCCATAGCAACTGCCTTGAGTGCATGGACCAGTTTGGTTTCCATCATATCCACCTGGCTAAATTTCAGCAGCGGCAGATGGGCGCCACCCGAATAAGGTTTCTCCAGACTGAAGCGATCCGCAAATTCCTTACGGACATGCATCACACGCTGACGAAAAGTTTCGTTGGGCATGATAACCAGCTGGTAATCATGAAGTCGGTAACCGGGCAGATTGTTTACTTGCATAATTAAGATTTAAACTGATGATTCCTTTTTGACCTCCGCAGAACTAAGTTAAGATTTTTAGCTAATAATTACTAATTATTTTAGTATTTTTGATAAAGAAAATCCGGAGGTAATTATGAAAAGGATCACAACAACTGGGAACCAGGTGGTTATGAAAAATCGTTCATCGAATGACGCTGAGAATCTGCAGGAAAGTTTACCGATGGAATCAAAATATCCTTCCCTGGAAATGGAAGTAATGACCAATGTAATGGAAGAGGAAGGAATAAATATTGGAGACAGGCTGGTAATTAAAGAAGGAAACTGGGCCGCTGATGGCCAGATCATCATTGCCCGTTTAAACGGCGAATTATTATTGAGAAAACTTCAGACAAATGGGATCCAGGTCAGGTTATTACCGGGCGGGTCAAAGCTGGCACCACTGGAGATCGATACGAGATTTTGCAGGTTTGAAGTGGTGGGTGTGGTGACGCACGTGATCAGGAAGGTTTGAGGTTCAATTTTTTTTAATTTCCGGATATTATCAATGCTTCTTCAGGAGTAAGTATAGGAAGTTCGCTATTTCGAAATCCCTTAATATCCCTTGTCACAATCGCACTGATCTTTTTATTTGACAATGCAGTAAAATATTGGATTGCATCCTCAAAATCTTTGAAATCACTCTTGATAGATTTTTCGATTACTGGTTTCGTAACATCTATAGTCTCAGCTATAGCTTGCAGATTTTCCAGGATTTTTATTACATCTTTATGTAAACTTCTTTTTTTTATGATATAATAAATATTTGAATAGGAGAGAGCGGAAATATAAATAGTTATTTTCCCTTTTACTGCAAGATCAAATAACCGGGAGGAGTATATTACATGAGGTTGTCGATTTGCTAAAACATCTATTATAACATTTGTACCTAAATAGAATTCTTTCATTTATTAAACCTCGATTTGATCTGCTTCTCTAATTCACTTTTATAATTAAAATTATCTTCAAGCTTTATTGATCCAATTAATTTTTTTACCTCAGGCGAAAGGTCATCATTAGAGCTTTGACTACCTGCTAAACTCTTCAGATAGGTCTCAACAAGATCCGACACACTTCTGCCATTTTTTCGTGCATAAGATTTTGCAGCTTTTATTACTTTCTCCTCAATAGTCAATGTCAACTTCGTTGTCATGATACGTATAAAATTACAAGGAATGATACGTGTAATAATGTAATTATTGAAATTTTAAATCACCCCGGAAACCGCTTGAACAACGCTGCCACAGTTTCTTTGATCGCTTCTGCAGATTTGGAAGGTTTGGAAGGCAACACATTTTCAACCGCTCCCCTCCATACAAGTTTATTCAACTTCGGATCCACCAGTTCAACTGTACCGGTTCCCATTCGGTACCGTCCTACCTCGATTTCCTCCGTTTTCCAGGAGTAGTTGCGCTGACCAATATACCTCGGTGCATCCGTCCGGAAATCAGTTTCGCGCGTCTGGACTTTTTCATCCACCACCACTCCTATATTCACCAGCAAATCCGGATTCGTACTGCTTTGCGTAAATCCCCTGTTCGACAATTCCGTTGAAATTGCTTCCTTGATCATTGCGAGGTTCTCCCGAAACCTGCCAGGCATCGTATCACCCGAAGCTTCAACGCCGTAATAGTCGAAGGTTTTATAATTGCTGAGCGTTACCCCGTCATTTAATTCTGAACTGATAACTTTTGGTCCGCCACAGGAAAGAAGGAAGACTAACGATAGCAGGGTTAAAATCAGTTTCATTTCAATGAAATTTGACGTTAGAAATTTTTGATATGCCCTAAAAACTTTTATTTTGTCACCTAATCCAACTACTATGAAAAAACTGCTCCACATTCTGCCGTTACTTCTATGCCTGACCCTAACCAGCTGCGAAAAGATCAAAGACCTGCTGACCTTTGAAATTTCAGAATCCGAAAACATCCAGATCCCTGCAAGCGGCATCATCAATCCACCACTAATTTCACCTGTTCCTGTTGCGATGAGTTCCCAGGAAACATTTGAAAACAATAATACCAAAGCCAGTCTCGTAAAGAACGTAAGTCTTACAAAACTATCACTTACTATCATCGATCCGCAGGCTCAGAATTTCAATTTCCTGAAAGACATAAAGATCTATATCGGTACCGATGAAAGTGATAAAGTATTGCTGGCTTCACTTGATAATATTCCTATGGATGTAGCAACGATTGAACTTGTTCCCTCAAATTCAAAACTCGACACTTACATCAAGGCCGAGAGTTACACACTCTATACGGTAGTGTCCCTAAGGTCCGGAGTTGCAGATGAACTTACAGTTCGGGCAGATTCCAAATTTAAGGTGACAGCTGATCCGCTGTAAAATATTCCTGATCTCAGCCTACGTCCTATAGCCACAATTTTTTAACATGCCAAAACTAAGTATCGCGGAAAGATTTTTGTATGATAAATCTCAATCTTCAAATAATCTTTCCGCCTCTTCTGCCGACCCTGGTTTTCCTACATCAATGAATTTTGAACCGGTATGATCAAAGCCACAAATGGGATGATCTCCGGCCAGCGATAAATAAACATCTACCATCGAAAACTTTCCTTCCTGTTCAATCAGATCAAAGATCCTGGGATCAATAATATGCACACCGCTAAACGCTTTCTGTACATAATGATCTGCAGTTCTGCTCACACGCTCCTCACCTGTTTTGGTGTTTCTCCATCCGCATAAATTCATGGATTCATTGAATAGAAAATAACGGGAAGATTCGCGGTCACTTACCGCAAGAGTTGCAAGCGCACCGCAGGTTGTATGTTTATGAATCATGGAATGAAGATCAAGATCCGTCAACACATCTACATTTACGATCACGAAAGGAGAACCTTCCAGCAATGATTTTGCTTTCAGCAGGCCGCCACCCGTTTCAAGGATCTCATCGCGTTCATCACTGATATGCACAACCGAACCCCACCCATTATTTTTAGTCACGGCTTCTTCAATCTGTTCTGCAAAATGATGCACATTCACCACCACTTCATAGATCCCGAAATGCTGCAGGTATTCAATATTCCTTTGCAACAAGGATTTGCCATGAACCAATGCAAGAGCCTTAGGATGTTTATCGGTCCACGGCTTGAATCTGGTTCCCAATCCCGCAGCGAAGATCATCCCTCTCATAGTACGATGTTTTGTATAAGATCACTCTTTTCAGGGTAATCGGTATTAAAATGTAAACCGCGACTTTCCTTTCTGAAACTTGCACACTTGACAATCAGGTATCCTACCGATATCATATTTCTCAACTCACACAATTCAGTTGATAAAACGGTTCTTTTATAAAGATGCTCAGTTTCCTGCCATAAAAGATCGAGCCGCGTTAATGCACGCTCCAGCCTGGTATCAGTTCTTACAATTCCCACATAATCACTCATAATGGATTGCAGTTCCTTCAGGCTTTGAGTGATAAGGATCATCTCGGAGGGTTCTACAGTTCCTGCTTTATTCCAATCAGGAATTCCTTCCATAAAATGAAGTTCATTCACATGCAGTGCAGCATCCATTGCACATCGGTGAGCGAATACCATCGCTTCAAGCAAGGAGTTACTTGCCAGCCTGTTTGCACCATGTAAGCCAGTACTGGCGCACTCTCCGCAGGCATACAGGTTTTTGATAGAAGTTCTTCCCCACTCATCCGTTTTGATCCCGCCGCAACTATAATGCGCAGCAGGCGCAACAGGAATCATGTTCACTGCCACATCCACTCCAATTGATAAGCACTTCTCATAAATGTTTGGAAAATGTTCAACGAACTTATCGACAGGGATATGTCGCACATCCAAAAAAACATGCTCCGTTCCTGTTCGTTTCATTTCACTATCAATAGCTCTTGCAACGATATCACGCGGAGCAAGATCTTTTCGCTCATCATATCTTTCCATGAAGGCTTCACCATCCTTATTTCTAAGAATTCCGCCATCGCCACGCACTGCTTCCGTTATAAGAAATGACTGTCCTCCCACCTGTGGTTCAAACAATGCAGTGGGATGGAACTGGATGAATTCCATGTTCTCGATCCTGCCCTTTGCGCGATAGACCATCGCTACACCATCACCGGTTGCAATGGAAGGATTGGTGGTTGTTCTGTAAACCTGTCCGTTACCTCCTGTTGCAAACAAGGTAACTTTTGCAAGAATTGTTTCTACTGATTTTGTTTCCGTATTGAATGCATACACACCATAACATTCGACATCAGGTGTTGCTTTGGTAACAAGATTTCCAAGATGGTGTTGTGTGATCAGGTCGATCACAAACCAGTGTTTTACCACTTCAATATTTGCGTATTCGGCAACTTCATCGAGCATTGCCCTTTCCATTTCCTTACCTGTCACATCCTTGTGATGAAGAATGCGTGATTCACTGTGACCGCCCTCTTTTCCCAGTTTATAATCACCGTCTTTTTCCCTATCGAATTGTGCACCCCAGTGAATTAATTCATTGATACGATCCACTCCTTCTTTCACCACGATCTCTACAACATTGCGGTTGCATAAACCATCTCCCGCAATTAAGGTATCCTCAATATGCTTATCAAAACTATCGTTGAGTGGGTCCATCACACCGGCGATCCCACCCTGTGCATATTTCGTATTGGTTTCATCAGCCTGTGCCTTTGTAATAACCAATATCTTTTTTTCGGGAAACTGTTTTGCTACTTTCAATGCATAGGTCAGTCCTGCAATACCTGAACCGATTACTAAAAAGTCTGTGCGCATGAAAATGTAAAATGATAAATTAAAAATGTAAAATCAGAACCCTTTAAACCGATTTATAAATTCTTATCAAAAGATTTTTCTTCTTATCAACTCACGATCCTGCATCCTTCTTCGATCTGCGTGATATAAACTTCAGGAACCTTACCATATTCTTTCTGATAGGCATCCTGCATGTACTTTGTAAATTCTTCCACCGATCCGCTTTCCACCACATTGATAGTACATCCGCCGAATCCACCGCCCATCATTCTCGATCCTGCTACATAGTTCAAAGGTCGTGCCTGCTCTGCAAGAAAGTCGAGCTCAGGACAACTTACTTCATAATCTTTCGACAATCCTTCATGTGTTTCGATCATCAGTTTGCCGAATGATCCCAGGTCTTCCTTAGAGAGGTAATCAGCGGCCTTTTCAACGCGGGCAATTTCTTCCACTACGAATTTGCAGCGGCGAAATACGGTTGGATCCAGCTCCTCTTTATGTTCCATCAGTTGTTCAATCGTAATATCTCTTAAAGAAACAGCAGAGGGATAATATTGTTGTAAAACCTTCACCCCGGCTTCGCATTGCTGACGGCGAACATTGTATTCCGATCCGGCCAGTGAATGACTGACCATAGTATTTACCATGACTATTTTATAATCCGGAAAATGAAAAGGGATGTATTCGAAATCCATACTGCGGCAATCCAGCTTCATAAGGTTACCGGTTTTGCCATGCAGACTTGCGAACTGGTCCATAATACCGCATTTCACACCGGCAAAATTATGTTCGGTTTTCTGACCAATATAAGCGAGATCCATCAGGGACAATCCCCCGTTGAATGTTGAATTCAGGGCCATTCCGAATCCGCAACACAGCGCTGCCGAAGAACTCATACCGCCACCAACAGGAATATCTCCGTCGATCATCACATCCAGCCCGAAGGTTATTGGCCGGGTTTGTTGCTGATAATAATAGGTAACCCCAAGGATATAATTTTTCCAGGATTTGTCTTTCCCGATCTCATGAGGAGAGAAAGAAAAATCTTCATTGAACTGGTTGGCATGAACATTTATCTGGTGACCATCATTGGGTGCATAGGCGATATAGATCTTTTTGTCGATAGCACCCGGCAATACAAAACCGTTGTTATAATCGGTATGTTCACCAATCAGGTTAACGCGCCCCGGTGCAGCAATGATGGCAGGAGTTTTCTGATACTTTTCAATAAACTTTTGTCGGATACTATTAATCATTCCGTTTAATTTAATTTAGAGATTATGTTTACAATAGAAAGGAAATCAGAACAGGGACTGGAAGTTATCTATTTAGTGAATAACGACAATGCTCATTCTGTAGGAGTTCTTCCTGATCACGGAGCACTGCTTCATGCATTCACAATTCAGCTCGGCGACCAGCCCTTCAATTGCATTGATAACTACAGCGACGGAAATAATCTTCAACAGCAATTCTCCACATCATACAAGAGCGCGAAACTATCACCGTTTGTTTGCAGAACCAACAGGGGCAAATATATGCTTGATGGTAAAGAATATGAATTTGCAAACAAATTTAAGGATGGCACCGCGATCCATGGATTGATCTATAACCAGCCTTTTACCGTTGCCGATTCATTTGTCACCGAACAGGAAGCCGTACTTACCCTGGTTACGGATTACAAAGGAACTGATCCCGGATTTCCATTTCATTTCAGCTGTAAAGTACGTTATAGTTTCAGTTGTCTGGATGAACTGAAGGTGGAGACCATCATAAAAAATACAGGTGAAGCATCCATGCCGCTGGCAGATGGTTGGCATCCCTACTTTAAAATGGGAAGTAATATTGATGAACTGCAACTGCAGTTCTGTTCAGGGAAAATGCTGGAGTTCAGTGAGGAACTGATTCCCACAGGCAATTTCGTGGATAAGGCGGATTTCGTTGAAGGGGGACAGTTGGATAAGGTCCATCTCGATAATTGTTTCCTGCTTGATCATAATGAAAAGGAAGTACCTGCCTGCGTATTGTACAATCCTTCGAACGGACTTGAACTGAAAATTTATGCAGATGAAAATTATCCTTACCTGCAGATCTATACACCGGATAATCGGGAAAGCATCGCGATCGAAAACCTGAGCGGAGCACCTGATTGTTTTAATAACAGGATGGGATTGTTAATGCTGAAAGGAGGAGAAGAAGTGAAATTTGCAGTGAGGTACAGGTTAGGCTTAATAGATTAGAAAAATAACTAAGACGGCTGCTAAATCCATCTGTACTGATTTTCTTAAATTAGTCCGATGAAAAAGTATTTGTTGTTGTTGATGGTTGTCATTCTTGCCTCAGGTACCATGGCACAAAAAAAGAAAGACAGCACAAAAACCGAAGAGCTCAAGGAAGTAATTATCCGTTCGTGGCAGCGAAAAGACATCTCACGTTTGCCGGATGAAAACCATGGATTTATTATTGCCGGCAAGAAAAATGAAGTGATCGATCTTTCAGGTACGAATGCAAACATCGCCATAAAAAACGGTCGTCAGCTTTTCTCGAAAATACCGGGTGTATTTATCTATGATATGGATGGAAGCGGTAACCAGTTAAATATTGCAACCCGTGGCCTCGACCCTCATCGAAGCTGGGAATACAATGTCCGCCAAAATAGTGTGCTTCTGAATTCCGATATGTATGGTTATCCGGCCAGTCACTACAGCGCTCCAATGGAAAGTTATGAAAAGATTGAATTGGTAAGGGGAACAGGTTCTCTTCAGTATGGTGCGCAGTTTGGTGGGATGATCAACTACATTACGCGTAAACCTGACAGTACAAAAATTCTTTCTTTTGAATCCATAAATACTGCGGGTTCATTTAACCTGCTGAGCACTTATAATGCAGTTAGCGGAACCTATAAAAAGTTCTCTTACTATGCATATTATTACCAAAGGCACCTGCAGGGATTCCGAAGAAATAGTGTGTCAGACGCAACTGCACAGTTTGTACAATTGAATTACAGCTTAACTGATAAAATTTCTTTGAAAGCAGAACTTGGAAGATCAAAATACCTGTACCAACTACCTGGTCAGTTGAACGACAGTATGTTCAGGGCCGACCCGGAAATGAGTACACGTACCCGAAATTTTTATAGCCCCGACATCCTTATTCCTTCTCTTTCAATGAACTGGAAATTATCGGGACAAACAACCTTAAATCTTCAGGCTTCCGGAATCTATGGAAGCAGGAACAGCGTAATGTTTGATGCTTTCGCTGATATTCCGGATTCAATTAACAGATCAACCGGTGAATACCGGAACCGCCAGGTGGATATCGATAACTTTCACAGCAGAAATCTCGAAGCAAGATTGCTGCATGAATACAAAATCGGAAAGATAGAAAGTAGACTGGCAACAGGGATCACCTATATGAACAACAACCTTCACCGACGGCAATTGGGAAAGGGAACGACCGGATCTGATTATGATCTTAGCCTGGTAGAATCCGGATTTGGAAGAGATCTGAATTTCAGGACAAAAAACATCGCGTTGTATGCGGAAAATAGTGTTAACCTTTCGCCCCGCTGGTCTGTTTCACCGGGTTTACGATATGAAAATGGTATCTCGAAAATGACCGGTGAAATAAAATATTATACAGTAAACCCATTGCCGGTTGATATTAAACACCGGTTCTTCCTTTTAGGCGTCAGCAGCCAGTACAGGATTGATAAGGAGAACAGTGTATATACCGGGATTGCACAATCTTACCGGCCTGTTATCTTTAAAGATATTGTTCCCGCATCGGTTTATGAACAGGTCGATAAAAACCTGGAGGACGCATTTGGTTATAATGCAGAATTTGGTATTCGTGGAAAGGTTTTAAAACGGCTTCAGTACGACGTAAGCATCTTTCGCTTAGTGTATAAAAACCGGCTTGGTACGCTTGTGTTACAGGACGATAATGGACAGCCTTATACCTTCCGCACCAATATCGGCGACAGCAGAACCAACGGCTTAGAGGTTTTCCTGCAATATAAATTCCCTCTTTCAAATGTATTGTATGCAGGAGTGTTCACTTCCACTTCCTACATGCAGGCGAACTATACTAAAGGACAGATTTCAAAAGGTAATACGAACGAATCGATCACCGGAAATAAACTGGAGGCAGTTCCCGAATGGATCTCCAGAAACGGATTGGAAATTCTGTACAAAGGTTTCGGGTGCACATTGCTCTACAGCTACACTTCAGGAACTTTTTCCGATGCGCTGAACACTGTGATACCTCCTTCTAATGGCGCAAGAGGATATACTCCGGAATATTCCACCTGGGATTTTAATGCTACACTGAGAACAGGAACCATGTTTACTATCCGCGCGGGAGTGAACAATATATTTAACAAAATGTACTTCACCAAGCGGCCCACTTTTTATCCGGGTCCTGGTATATGGCCAAGTGATGGAAGGAATGCTTATGTAACAGTAGGTATTAAAATATAATGAGCAATCCCATTACAAAAACAGTCTGGATCCTTTCTCTGGTTAGTCTGTTTACAGATACTGCCAGCGAAATGCTTTATCCCATTATGCCACTGTACCTGAGGAGTATTGGCTTTTCCATTTTATTGATCGGAATCCTGGAAGGTGCAGCGGAAGCAACTTCCGGTCTGAGTAAGGGATACTTTGGAAAATTATCTGACAGTACAGGCAGGAGAATGCCTTTTGTTCAGTTGGGTTATGCATTCAGTGCGATCTCCAAACCTTTAATGGCCGTCTCGGTTTTACCAGCCTGGTTATTTTTTGTGAGAACGGTCGACCGGCTCGGAAAAGGCTTAAGAACGGGAGCGCGCGATGCAGTTCTTTCAGCAGAAGCAACTCCGGAAACCAAAGGAAAAATATTCGGTTTTCACCGCTCAATGGATACACTAGGTGCAGTTTTAGGTCCCTTACTTGCTCTGCTATACTTACAGTGGCGACCGGAAGATTACAAAACACTTTTTCTCCTGGCTTTCATACCAGGGATTCTCGCAGTTTTATTATCACTGATACTAAAAGACAAAAGAGATAATCTGACCCCGAATAATTCAAAGGTTTCCTTCTTTTCTTTTTTACATTACTGGAAGAAAAGTCCGGCACTCTACCGCAAACTGGTTATAGGATTGTTGATTTTTACACTGGTCAACAGTTCCGATGTGTTTCTTTTGCTGAAGGCGAAGCAGGAAGGAATGGAAGACAGCAACATCATTTCAATTTATATTTTCTATAACCTCGTGTATGCGCTATTCGCCTTCCCGGTTGGAATTCTGGCCGACAGGCTCGGATTGAAACGTACATTTATAACCGGGATTTTGATCTTTGCAATAGTTTATGCGGGAATGGCGTTTGGAAAAGAAGCATACCATTTTTACATCCTGTTTTTTCTGTACGGACTGTATGCTGCAGCTACCGAAGGGATTTCAAAAGCCTGGATTACGAATATCTCCTCTAAGGAAGATGCAGCAACATCCATCGGAACCTATGCTGCCTTTCAGAGTATTTGTACGATGATGGCAAGTGCACTGGCCGGTTTTATCTGGTTCCGGTTTGGAGATTCAGCGGTGTTTTTGGTGTCGGCAGTGATTGCATTTTTTGTGGCGATCTACATAATGTTACTGGGTACTATGACCAAAGTCACCAAAATCAACGCGTAAATAGCGGTAATTGCTACCTTGAATATCTAAACCTGAAATTTTTATAAAAGACATGCGCCCCATTCAATCCAAAGGAACCTATTCATTGATGCTTCGATTCATACTTGGGTTTCTTTCCATCTCCTTCCTCGTTCGGTTGGTTTTGCTGATTATATCATTTGGAAAGGTTCAACTGACCCTGATTTCCCTGGTAAGAATTTTAGGAGAAGGTCTGCTGTTTGATCTGGGTGTTGCAGTTTTCTTTTCTATTCCTTATGCAATTTACTTATTGGTATTCCCGGTGAAATGGAGTAATTCGATCCTAAATAAAATCATCACTTACTTCGCATTTTTCCTTGCAACATTGATCATCATGTTTTCATTTTTTGCAGAGTTTACTTTCTGGCAGGAATTTGAAAGCAGGTTTAATTTTATAGCGGTCGATTACCTGGTATATACTTATGAAGTGATCAACAACATCAATGAATCCTATCCCCTTCCCATCCTGATCTCCTCCATGGTGGCTGCTTCGTTAATAGTGGTTTTTATTTTTCACAGAAGAAAATATTTCTCACAGACATTCTCAGGAAAAACTGCATTCTCAAAGCGGTTGATTATTACGGGGAGTTTGGTAGCTGCAGGTTTTATTTATGGATTTTTTATTGACAACAACCTTACTGAAACCGGTACAAACAGGTATCAGAATGAACTCGCAAAATCAGGGATCTATTCTTTTTTTGCAGCATTTAAAAACAATGAACTGAACTACGACCATTTCTATACACGCATTGATGACAGTCAGGCTTTCAGTGTAGTCCGAAATGAATTAACGGATAACAACACGAAGTTTATTAATGACGGACTGAACATTCAAAGAATGGTTTCAGGAAAAGGAACAGCAAGAACTCCGAATGTCATAATGGTTACCATCGAAAGTTTCAGTGCAGAATTCATGAGTCATTTCGGAAACAAGGACAACCTGACTCCAACATTGGATTCCCTTGCCGACCAAAGCATTTTCTTTACAGACATGTATGCAACGGGAACCCGCACCGTTCGTGGAATGGAGGCATTGAGTCTTGCCATACCACCGACACCGGGTAACAGTGTTGTGAGAAGACCAGACAACGATAACCTCACCACTGTGGGATCCCTTTTCCAGCAAAAAGGATATGAAACAGGTTTCTTTTATGGAGGAGACGGATACTTCGATAATATGAATGCTTTTTTCGGAAACAATGGATATGATGTAACCGATAAGAAACACAGCAACCTGATAAAGGATAATTTTAAAACACACCGGTTTACCATTCCTGATTCCTCCATTCAATTCAGTAATGCATGGGGCATTTGTGATGAAGACCTTTATGATGCGGTTTTAAAAAATGCAGATGAAAAATTTTCAGAGGGAAAATCGTTTTACGATTTTGTAATGACAACTTCCAATCACCGTCCATTTACCTATCCTGAAAATAAAATTGATATCCCGTCAGGAACAGGAAGAAACGGTGCAGTGAAATATACTGATTATGCTATCGGACAGTTTTTGAAGAAAGCAAAACAGAAACCCTGGTTTGCAAACACGGTATTTATTTTCGTAGCCGACCATTGTGCAAGCAGTGCCGGTGTAAATGAAATTGACATTGCTAAATATCATATCCCTGCGATGATCTATAATCTACCGGAACAAAAAGCGCAAACCATTTCAACCATGTGTTCCCAGATCGATTTATATCCAACATTGCTCTCCATTTTAAACTGGAATTATACCAGCAACCTGTATGGTGAAAATGTGTTATCGGCAAACTATTCACCACGCATATTCGTGGGAACTTACCAGAAATTGGGATACCTGGAAAATGACAGCTTCGTTGTTTTAGGACCGCAACAAAAGGTGGAAGTGTATAATTATAATAAATCTACCAATGTGCAGCAGCCTGCAAAGATTGTTTCCCCGGATCTGGTGAGGAATGCAGTTGCAAACTACCAGACCGCCTATTATTTATACAAAAATCACGGGCTGAAAAAATCACGTTCCTAAGATCTATGGAATGATCTCCTTGACCGGAATCCTTACAAAATACAAATCACGGATGCCTTCATATAAAAGCCCGATGGTGTTTTCATCAACCCGGCAGAGTGAAGAATAACCGAATGACATTCTTTCATCAATCAGTAAGCTATTGCCGGCAGGCCAGGTTTCACCGAGGTTTGTACTAGCTTTGACAGTCATATTAACCCTTGCATACTGTGAGGCAACATTGCTGAAGAACAAAATATCTTTTGTAGTGCCCCCGGTCCTTAAATTGACTTTAAGGATGCTGGCCATACAAACCGGATCAATAAGATCTTTATAAGAAGTAGAATGTTCCGTCCAGGTAATGCCGTAATCAGTTGTGGTAGCAACACTCCTGTATTTGCCCCGGTTATCACGCATGTTAAGCAGGATGGTACCCGGTGTAGTTTCAACGAGCTGACTTTCGGTTGTATTCGATTTTGCCCCGATCCCGCTTTTCCAATTGCTGCCATGGTCACTGCTATAGATTAGTGTTGAATGAGGGATGTGGTCAGCATCCCAGTATTGTGCAGGAAAAACAATGTCGCCGTTTTGCATGGCGATGCCACTGCCCGGACCGGGAAAGAATAATTTCCATGCGGGATTTTTCACCTGTGGAGTAATGGTGTATGGCTTCGTCCAGGTACGACCGTCATCGTCACTGCTCACCAACACAAATTGTCCTGTTTCATCGGGCGACAGTCCTGGCTTAGACCCGGCAATGGAACGGTTACCCTTACTCCACAAAGCGCTGACCCAGATCTTTTTTGTTACGGGATCAAAAAGTATGGAAGGATCACCTACGCCATTATTTTCATTTGGCTCTCCCATGTCCATGATGATCTTCATCGGCTCCCAGGTTTTGCCTCCATCCGTGCTGCGACTCATACCCACGTCAATATTTCCAGGGAGATCGCCGCTGTTTTTATAGCGGACATCATACACTGAAACCAGGGTTCCTTTATCGGTAGAAACAATACCCGGAATCCTGTAAGTGTGAACATTGTCATCATTAGCCTTCCTGATCGCTACGCCGATTCTTTTGGAGAAGGTTGCAGGATTTTCTTCCGTCACAATAAGATTATTTGCATTGCTTCCTGAAAGAGTCCTCACATGCAAAGCGATCTTATGATCCGGATCTGCTGAAGATTTGAGTGAAACACTAACCCAGATATAATTCAGTCCGGGCTTTACAGTAATAGCAACAGGAATTTCAACTAAAGAAGAGGAAGGAACAATTTCTGCGATCTTATGCTTCGGATCAAATGCTGCTTCAGATCCGTTCCCAAAAAGCTCAATCTTATGAATATCACTGATCGCAGTTTCGTTAAGCGCGACAGATAATTTATTCAAGGTAAATTCCTGTTGTCCGGCAGGAAGATGAATGCGGACATGCACCGCGGGGTTTTGTTCAACACCTATAAAGACGGGCGCCACCGGGGATGTTGACGTCACGCTAATGCTTTTCACTGAACTAACATTTCTCTTTGGAAAGCATGCTGCACCAAAGATGACCATAGGAATTAACAGTAAAAGAAATCTCTTACAACGAATGGTATCTGGCATCCAACTATTCATCCTGATTTTTTACTGGTAATGCTTCAAAGAATATAATTACGTATTCAGGATTTACCATTTAGAAGAAGCTTGTTCCTCAGCCAAGATACTGAGCCTCCCCTCTTTGCTCCTTTGCTCCTTTGCGCCTTTGCTCCTTTGCTTCTTTGCGTATTCTAAGATCAATTATTATCCAAAAATACTTTTTATGCGGCTTGTAAATAGTTGTCTATAAATATTGATTGTCGTTTTACAACGGCAAACATTCTATATAATATTTTATTTCTCACTA